>Ga0116231_10000410_pt1 | contig 72500 bp, 52 predicted proteins | sample S1TSphgellanicum_2_FD_89695 | JGI IMG/M metagenome (GOLD analysis project Ga0116231, IMG submission 89695) | Host-associated microbial communities from peat moss isolated from Minnesota, USA - S1T2_Fd - Sphagnum magellanicum MG | ecosystem: Host-associated > Plants > Peat moss > Unclassified...
CAACGGCCTCACGTATTCATCAGGTCTATGTTTGCCAACGGAGGGCTCGAGCATCTCCCGCATCTCTGCTTGAAATCGTGGACTCAATTTAATCGCAGAAGAGGATTGAGATGCCAACGGCCTTCTCGCCGGAAGCTCGACAGAACATTCGTCCACTCGTCCTGGTCTCCTGCTCCTCCTCGATCTCGGTAGGTTAGGTATTCCAGGCTCTACTTCCCACTTAAAAGGGATAGCTGCCAAAACTTCCCCGAAGTTCTCTCCACTCGCTTCGGTTGTTCGACAACCATGTGGTTCAGGAAGGGACGGCGCGACGTCGGATTGCATGAAGCACTCGTTTCCACTATTATCGCACCTTGCCAGCAACTGTTGCGATCTCAACTCCGCTACAGAAAGGCCGGACTCCATCTCACTCACTGATCCTCAACTCCTCTCTTTGTTCTCTCAATACACAGAATCTATCATAATCATCTCTCAAAATTCACCCGTCTGTGAATGCCAACGGAGAAGCTCTACAGACCATCGAATCCATGGACCAAAGCACCTGCTAGAAACACGGTCCTCGTGGAATCGCAATTGGAAAAGAAAGTAGACAAACCATGCGAAATCGGCCATCGGACAACGAACCCGAAACTTGTACACATCCGCGAAATCAGCACCTACAAATCCGTGACCAAGAAACACATAAAATCCAGACGAAATTTCAACAGAGTCAGTTACAACAGCGGCATCACGCATCTAGAGATCACCAATCAGCTGCACTGCCTGAACCCATTGACTACATTCTAAGAATTTGTTTTTCAAAGGGAGAGGAGTCTAAGTACTGCTACGATATCATTTGTCTGCACGGTCCGAAACACATCCTCACACCCACTTCTAAGGACTAAATTATGCACATATATACATATATTTATTTCTGTGGTCAAGCTACAGAATGTATCGACAGAAGTGAACCTAATTGGAATCTTCCTCTTGTGCAAATCCTTGTTTCGAGTCAAAACTGGACGAAACAGATCAGGCTATTCGCCAAATCGCACGAGGTGTAATGCGGCTGTGTGCTTTGTATGTGAGTGTATATGCGCGTGTGCCGTTTTCCGCAGTGTTTCTCTCCAGCGCTCTTTCACGTTGGGTGTGTGTGTGTGATGGGTTTGCAATAAATAGTAGTTTCCGTTCTAATTACTGACAGTGCTTGCTGTGAAGAGAGAGATCAAGGTTTAGCACAGGTGAGTCCTACGATGAAGTTACTGTTACAACTGTGAGAATTTTTGTTCTCTCACCTTTTTGGTCCCTTTCGGGGTCTAACGGCAAGCAGCATGGGACCCCTTCTTTGCACTCATTTTCTCCAAATTTCTTCAAGAGCACTGCAAGAACTACTCACTCGATTGGGCTGGATCAACTACTGTTGTTTTTTCCCAGATTGGAGATGGCATTATCCAAATTTCCAGCTAGAAATTTTCCAAATCCTGTTGTGTGTGTATGTGTGGATGTGTGTTTATTTGGTTTTGTGATTTTTACACATTTTCTGCAGATTTACCTGACTGCTGCGAAAATTCCTAGGACCTAGAGGTGGTACATATAACTTATTTACAGTACCTCAGAGTCTGCGAGTTGTGCTCCAAGATATTACTGACATCTTGGTGCAATCAAAGTTGATTATTTCCAATAATTTAAGGTAAGATGGTCCCTGAGTTGTTGCATGACTTTTTTGGCTTCCATGGCTTGTAAACACAGGCTTCCACAATTGTGATTGTCCACTCGAGCAAGTTTCTGCCTTCCACCCTAAGCAATTCAGGGTCAACTGCACTTTCAAATGCATGCAATCGTGAGGCCTAGCAAATAGTCTACAAAGTTCCAGAATCTTTCCAGAGTGCTGATTACCCCAGATAATGGGTATCGGTGCAGACCCAGCTCGTGGCCAACCCCTGCTTCGACAGGTGCAACCACCATTATCTAGTACATTTCCGTTGTCCTATCAATTGTAGACATGGAACTGGCGTGTTCTTTCCCACTTAAATGGTACAAAAGTTTCCGATGAGCCAATTTTAGAGGACAATTGTGCGATGGTTGTCCACACTTTCTTTGCAGGCTTTGGGGTTCTACCTTGAAAGAAAAGAAATAACGAGAAGCAGTCGGGAAAAGATCCCATCTTTTGAAACACGCAATCCAAGGAAAATTAAAAATTCCGACAAAAAGCCCAGAAAGACAGTTTAGGTGGTAGTCTTTAATCCCAACATACCTCCGGGCTAGGTTCAAAATTCAAATGCTTTTACTGCACTCACTTCATTCCTAATTCGCACGTGAATTCTGTTGCTTCACTTTCTCCTAAATGACTGTACTTAGTGTTTCATTGTTCGCTCTTCCGCAAACTTGTGTTCATAGAAACTCACATAGTTCCCAATTTGTCCCTCGAAAAGTACCAAGTTACTAATTATTTTCCTGTATACTTTTTTCTTCAGTGGTAGTGCATGGCAAGAGACACCAAATGAAATGACATTGCGATCTCCTTTTTTTCCCTCCATTAATGTTCCCAATGACTTTTGCAGAAAACATCCTAAAGGTTTTTCCATTATTATTGGCAGAGTTATTAATGAAGCGATCCAGAAAGTCCAAGGGATGTTCCTCCTATTGTTATTCCCTATATCTTGATCAAACCCAAAGTTCGTTCCCTTCAATGTTCCCATTTATAATTCAAAAGTTGTTGCAATTTGATAGGACTTTCTATAGTTCTCCTCTTGCATATTATATGCGGATACTCTATTACCTTGGCCCTTTTACATGTTCTATTACCTCTCTTCTTGTAAAAGGGGAGGTAGAGATTATGCATTAACATGTATGATTGATAGCTTGCAGGCAGTGCAATCCCACGTATATAGCTGTTTTATATTGTACATTCCACTTGTTGCATCTGAGATGTACGGCAACTTCAATTTGAGGTCAACATGATTATACCTTCCCCTTAAGAGAGCCTTGTGATGTGCTACTACTGATTGTGGTGGCATCTTGTTTCTAACTGCAGTCAAATTGTGAGGTTCAAATGTCTTCAGATCAGTTAAATGGAATTTGAGCTCAATAACACACTCAATTGATCTCCACTGAAGTGCTGTTTTTGTTTTTCTCTCTAGAGGGGATGCTGGTTGTCTTGTTGGTTGTGACAAATTCCTCCCTAAGTTATTTCAACATGACCAACTTTGTGAGATTGTTTTGCCGGATGACTTGAAGTAAAGTAAATTTTGGTAAAAGTTCCCAGATCACCAAAAACAAAACCCATTTACTAAATCATGCAACTCCACTACTACAAGTGTAGCTTTGGTTATTGGAGTTATGCAAGGATAAGACAAGATCAAGTCAGTCCAAACGATCAGCCAACAAAGATTTGGTGTCTGCTAAATCTGAGCAGTCGCAGATTTGCAATACACGACTCCTGATATGGAAAAAGAATTCAGGTAAACCGTAAATCTAAGTCTACTGCTAGTAGACATTTGAGTCTTAGAATCTCATGCCAGGTAGCTGGAGCTAAAATGCTGCCTCTGCATCCAAGTAAGCTATCATTCACAATGAGAATCTGAAAGTCATGAATGATTAAACACCTAATCTCTCACGGTGTGCCGACAGAGAGAGTTCTTTGCTGAAACTGAAAATTTATGATCCTCTGAAAATTCCATAGATCAAATTGGGTGCAACTGACCAAGCTGAGTTGGTACATGTGGAACCTTCCATTGATGAACCAATGTAGCTGCGTGGCTGAAGTATACAGGGATTGAACCGCTTCTTTAAAAAAAATTCTCAAATTCTCCACTTGAAAATGTGATATTGATTTGTACGGAGGATTTAATTTAAACAAAAGGCCCAGATTTGCCAGATTTTGGAGGATTTTTTTTTTTTGGCCAGATTTCAATATCAGTTGCCATATGTAGCCAAGAATATAAGTTTTTTACAAAATATTTAATGTCTTATGCTAGAATCTTGGTTTCTTTCAATTTTGGAGTTGCAATAAAAAAAAAGGTTATATTGTTAATATTTAAATTAGATTCCAAAAGTTTGGAAGGAAGTATAGGAGATGTGCATACAAATATACAATCTTGGGGCCATGGAACCCATTGGATTCAACATACAAAAAGTAAAGAAAAGTGAACCATAGATAGCAAATAGGAAATTTTCTTGGGGCTTGTTGTGCTTTGCCCTAACAAGAGACCTTAACATAGAAGCAAAGTACATTGAGCATATAAAATTAATTAACATGAATAGATATCTTCAGGGGAAATCCCCCAGGCTAGAAGCCCCACATGTAGATGCAAAGGCAACTAGAACTGACTAGCTTACACAGGATTCATGGTCTACAATAGATTACTCCAACTACTAAGTTTCTAATCTTAAGATGAGACCAACGTTATTTTATTCTAGCAAAATTCTGCACAATTTAGACCCTGTAAATCCCTTGGCAATGAAGTCAAAGGAAAAAGACCATTGGCCAAATTTAGGCAAATTCAGGCAATTGGTCTTTGTTCATCCATGGGCCATCATCATGCAAAATCATATTGTTGGCAGCTAGGACTCACCTAGGTTTGCAAAAGGCAATTTGATGTGAGCTCAACACGCTTATCGATAAAGGTCTCTTTCATCACCAAAACAACATTAATGCTTGATATTTGTGAGATGTTTAGCCAAATACATATTTAAATATCAAGCATTAATGTTGTTAAAATTTTGTTTAAAATTTAGCCAAATATTGTTAAATAAAATCTAGAAGTGTACAAATTTTGTTAGATTTTGCATCTTTTTTGGAACTTTTATCATAATTTCAAATCATAGAAACATATGTTAACTATTTTAAGTTTTAATTTCTTGTGTTATAAGTTACAATTATGTTTTATATGTCATATACATTACACCCAATTTACATATGGTAAAGGACTTTTGAAATTTTAAGAATTTGAAACATATTTTGAAGTTTTAAAATTTTGAGTTTTTTTATGAATGTGAGAGTAGTAAGTCACTATCATTTAAATTTTTTTTTTCATCAAATTTCGTTTTGCTAAAAAATGATTTACCCTAATCCTATGCAAAATTGATTGCTTTTGATGCAACCATTGTTCAAGTTCAAAAGTCCTTTATTAAAACCAAAACCCAAAATTTAACTTACCTACTTTTTAATTTTAATTCTTCAACACTCAGATTAGTCATTTAAAATGCAAATTGAAATCATTAACATAAATTTAAAATGTCAAAAAATATATAGGTTAAAACATTTACAATTTTAACCACTATACAACATGGTTTTTGGCTCCCTTTAATGTATTTGCATCCATTACACCTCATTCACATGTGGTAAAGGATCCTTGAAAATTTTAAAATTTGAAATATAATTTGAATTTTTAAAATTTTTAAAATTTAATAACTTTTAAATTTTGAGCTTTTTTAGTGTGGGTAATAAGTTATTATAATCTAATTTTCTTTACCATCAAATTTTTCATATTAAAAGACTCCTTTACCCTAGTCCTTTGCAAAATAGACTATTTTTTATGAAACTATTGTTCAAATTCAAAAGTTCTTTATTAAAACCAAAAACCCAAATTAAATTAAATGAATTTCTAATTTTAATTACTTAACACTCATATTAATCATTTAACACAACTTCCCATTATTAACATGACATAAAAGTGGCACCACATAAATAAATGTAGCAAAGTTAATAGTTTTGGTGGTCATTTAACATGGTTTTGGCACTTTTTATTATGATCATACCCACTCAAACTAAGGACCAACACTCAATATACTAAGGATGAAACCCTCCTTTTATTCACACTAGTTGGTTCCTAGGTTAAAATAGGGGTAAAGTTTAGGGGGTGGAGGCCAAATGGAGCAAAGAAAAAAATAGTTCAATTACTTTTGGCATCATAAACTTTAGTTGCAAGATGTATGGTAACACTCCATTTGAACCTCATGAAATAAAATCATTCTAAATTAGCACAACATATATTTATTCCTTCCAATTCTCTTGACACAACATCTCAATTTTCCATAAATATGTTCATGTTACAAATGATTTTTAACACATGAAAAATGTTGTTTGGAAATTTGTTGAAAAACTGAACAACTTTCTACATACAAACTTACATCTAGAAGAGTCAATAGGATCCATTGATTAATGAACTAATCATAAAACCTACACACAAAAAACCATGACATTTGTATAATATATGAAACACTCTAAAACACTTTCAATATGATCACACACTCACAGTTGAATGCCAAAGTTTTATTGAAAATATCAAAAATCGAAAGAGAACAGACACGAAAACTTCTTACAACCTTTCACAAATTTCCTTACAAAAGCCCCACTATCAATTTTTAGTCTTTAACAATTGGTTCACTTTGAATGCCCAAGTGTGGAAACTAAGAGACGTGGTTGGTTGGTGATGGTGATGACAACAACTAATGAGAAAGAAGAGATAGGAAAATGCACAAAAGGGATATAGTGAGCAGGCAATAAAAGAGAATTAAGCAAGTGAAAGGGCTTTCGGTCCAAATGAACAACATAGAACAGACACCAATGGCAAGTAGGATTTTGGTGCTACTACAACATTTAAGAGAAATTGTATCCAAGACAGAAAGGATATGTGCATTTTTTGTATGAATTGGAATTGAAGGAAAATGGTTTTTTCTAAATTTATTTTGACACTTCATTTTTCGGGGGGTGGGTTGCCTTTTGGGTGATGGTCTTAGGCTACCCCTTTAGGTTTTTTTTTTTTGTTTTTTGGGCTTTTGGGTTTATGTAGGATAGGCAAGCTTGTTAATGGAAGCCATACCTCCTTTGGCTTTTAAGCCTCCACTAGTTTTTAATTTGGGTGTGGTTCTCTAAGTCTGAGGCCTATGTATCCTTTCTTCGTCCCTCGAGGGTGGGAACAAGGCTTAACATGACATCCCTTGTTCTAGCTACAAAAAACAACGTGGCATGGCTCATCACCAAAAGAATTATTAAATGTTTTAGATTGTGCATTTCGATAACACCCTTAGCTCCTTGATCAACCCTTAGCTAACCCCTTTTCCCCCCAAAGTAGCTTGGGCTTGGATTCTTGCATTAGATCCCCTTAGTGTCTTCCATTTGGGTCTTCTTCAACCTTGTCTACATGCATGTAATCCTTTTGTTTTGTGTTGAAAGATGCATGTTGGTTTTTGCCTTCCTTTGCATTAACTTGCATGAGACCCGTTTGATGTGTCCGCTTAACACTTATTCATGTTGTTCCTTTGATGGTGTCTTGTTCTTCTTCCTCATGTTGACAAAACTAAACTCATAAGGACACTAAGGTGCACCTTCAACGATTTTCAAGCACATACGCTTGTGGCGACTGTCTTTTGACCGGGCTTTGTTAATAACCTTGCCTCTTCTAGTTTCTACTCATGTTGCACCCCCTTCACACTAATTAGGATGGAGCCTAGCCTTTGGGTGTGCCTAGGAGTTTACTTGTGCAACTAGGGCCCTTGCCCTTCTTGACTTGGTTTTAACATCATCAAAGATGGTTTGCACATTACAAACCCTACATCTTTCAAATTTGGATTCCCCCTACTCAAACTCTTTGATGGATTTTCAACCAAACACAAATGTGGAGCTTTCTTTGGATTCTTTTAGGTCATTTTTTTGCACATGTCACATTTATCAGTAGGTGGTTTATTAGGCATGGTCTTTGAGCATTTCAGGGTTCTTTCAACCTTAAGGATTCAACTAATGGTTTCATTAAGTTTCATCAATTGAGTTCCCACGTGGTTACTAAAGTTGCATCTCACAATTTGTGGCCCACATTTTTGGTGCCACTAGATTTTTAGTTTTGGCCAAGCCTTCAAGTGGCATTTGGCCAATTGCAATGGGTGAAGCTCTTTATCGAGTGGTTAACAAGGTTTTATGTCTATAGTTTTGTGACATGTTCTTTTTTCATTTGGTGTTGCATCAATTTGGGGCAATGATTAAGGGTGGTTGTGAAGTAATGGTCCATGGTATTTGAACCGTTTTGGGTGTCCACCATCATCATTCCCCCTTGGGAGATTTGTCTATCATCTATGGGCATATGTCAAGGTGATTCACTTGTTGGGCCTTTTTTTATGCTTGCTCGTTTTTTTGCTTTACATTGTTCTTCAAGCATTTTCCCATTGAATCTTTTCCCTTCCTTGGCTAATCACACCCATATCTTCAACCTTGCCCATTTTATTCCTTTTGCCTTTAAGGATCATTTTGTCTTCTAGTTAATTTATTTGGGGTTGGTTGTTCAATCTTGCAAATGTTCAACTTGGGCCCCTTTTAGCTTGCCTCCTAGGTTTGCCCTCCTAGTTGGTTTTTTGTTGTTTTATCAATGACATTATGATCCTAAATGTCCCTTCTAGCTTTAATTCGTTCTTCTCATCATTTTTGCAAAAGCCTTTACATGTGAATGTTTGCCATGTTAATGCGCTCTTGAAGTTAAAAGATGTCCATGTAACATTTGGGATTTTCTTTCGATGTTTTGCTCAAAGACTTTCCTATTTCATTGTTTCATTGCTTCCCCCCTCTTTTGAATTTTTGGGACTAGCTCACCATTTTTAATTTGGCCCTGTTGGGAGCTTTTGAAAGGTTTTTAAACCTAGGTTCTTTTGAATGCCTTCAAGCTCCCCTAGTCCATTGGCAAGTTTGTTTCCCCATTTATAATGGAAGGTTAAGCCTCATTTCTACAAAAACTTTAATGACCAATGTGGGGAGTTAGGCTTTAATTACCCCTGTCATTGCATTTAGGTTCATATTGGACTTTTGCTTGTTCTTATTGGAGGCAATAAGAAAGAACAATTTAGGTTCACTATCCTTCTAGACCCATCTAAAGCTAATGCAATAGCTTCTTCCCACAATGGTGATGGCATGTGTACCCCCATTTGAATAATTGGTGGAAAAAGGAGTAGATCGGCTTCAAAAAAAAATTCAAAAAGATTGCGCGACCATTATATTTTTAACATCATCTTTGATTTGCTTTTTGATTTGCATTGGGCAAGCTTGAGATCTTCTATAAGGCCGAGTGTGGGTGCATGGTTGTTTGCTCACCTAATGATCCTTTCTTTCGATTGGCTTTAAAAAAAAATTTCATTTTGTTGCACACTTGATTAGGCCTCCCCCATCCCTTAACCCTTAATTTGTCACATTGCATTTGTGCCCAACTTTTGGACCCTATGAAAATCCACCTTCTTCATTGTGCTCAAAGTGGGGAGAAGATGGTTTCCCATGATGTTGTGTGGGATGCTTTTGAATTTATTGCAACATGTGTAAAATTTCACATTTTATGTGAGTAAACCAACATTTTTTCGTCATATGCCTTTTAATTTACACGTCGGCAAATCAACATTGTCATTTTGGTGGATGTTGTTTTAAATGTTGGTTAACATCACCATCACTACCCAACTCAAGCATATTTGGTTTCACTGACAACTTTATCTTGTGAGGTTGTCACTATAGTTGTGGCTTAAGTTGATGGCCTTTATTGTAATCAATACCTAGTAACCTAGTTCTCATTTTAACCATAGAGATTTTTGGGTGTTTCCATCAAAAGGCCAACAATTTTTGTCATCAATTTGGCAACATGGCATGGAGTGCAAAGGGCTTTAAAGGTGCTCCTTTTTCAATTTTGTGTTCATTTTACAAATAGAAGGTGTTGGTGATATTATAACAAATGTAGGTGGCCTCTAATTCAAAACATGTTGTTACTATAAATGAAGGTTTTTTTTAAGTAAATGTTTTTTCAAATGTTCCTCCCCTTTCCTTATTTAATATGCTCCTAACAACAAGGGGAAGGTTTGGATTAAGGTAATCAAAATCAATATGACACACCCAAATTCCATCCATTGTCACGTTGACATCCATCCAAATGCATCAATTTTGACCATTAGGATGACTGTCAATTAATTTCTTTTTGCCACTAAATTTTTTTAATCAAACCAATTTTAATAATTGAAATTTTTTTGTCACCCACATTTCCTATCACTAAATTGGGTTAGCAAAATTTTTTGGTTGCCAATTTTTAGTTGCCACAATAAGCAATCGAAAATTTTCAATTATCAAATCAAATAACCAAAAGTTTTTTATCACCACTCAAAAAAAAATCTCAACAGTTATTCGAAATGTTTTGGGAACTACTTGAAAATTTAAATCGTTCGATTGACAATGGCCATTGATCCAACAACTAAAATTTTATTTTGTCACTACCGACAAAAAATTAGTCATTGCCTAAAATTTTTCAAGTTCTACCCAAAAAAATTGGTTACCAATTTTTTGTCAACTTCAATTGCCAAGCCAAGTGACTAAAAAATTTTAGTCACCACAAAATTTTAAGCAATTGAATGACATGATTTTTAGTTGCTACAAAGTATAAGGTGACTAAATGACAAGATTTTTAGTCACCCCTTATTGTCTTGCAAGCAGTTTGACCTCATTTTGACCTAGGTTAACCTAGGTTGACCTACTATTCTGACATGATTCTATGTTTGTGTCTCAAGTGACAAGTCACACTGTGACAAATGTGTAAACATTGTGATAACCTTAGTTTGAATATTTGACTTTTTCATGTTCCTTTAATAGTCCACCCCCATTGGTGGTTCTTTTTTACAAGACTTGGGTCCTTCCACCTTGTACCTTTTTTTCCCTCTTTTATGGGTGTTTTGTTCTATTAATGATTGTTTAGCTTTTCCCCTAATGAAAAAATATGATCACAATCAACATATAAAATAGCCTTCAATAGCCCAAGAACGCCAACTTGAACAAATGAGGACATATGATCGTGATCAATGTTTAGAATCATATTTAGTAATTAAATCTTTGAATTCACACTATATAATTTTAAATTAATCCAATTTTTTTCCCAACCACAAGGGTCTTGTGCTTTTTCAAATTATTCTTTGAAAAGGATTGAAATAAGTATTGTTTTGAATAAGATTATTTTGAATTACATACATATACAATATGTAATGAACTACTTGAAACCATAGACTTTGGATAAATCCAAATAATGCAAATGATTTTATCTTATATGGACACAATAAATGTGATTTCATGTTCAAATCAAATCATGTTCTAAATTTCAAAAAAAAAAATAATTATGTGTTATATGGAGGTGTGATAAAAGATGAAGATGAAGCATATGATAGGTAAATTATCTTGCATAGTGAAGATAATGTCTTCTTCTATCATAGGAATAAACACAACCAAGTTTGAGAATGTATATGAAATAGCTTTGCCTCCAACATTTTGCTAGTCTTTGATTTGAAATTGATTTTAGAACTACAATTATATTCAATTTTAAAGAATTATGGAGACAATGAACATACATATGAAACATCAATTATTTTAAGCAATGTAAGATTTCTTATTTTTTGGGAACACATGTGAGAAAGATATGGGAACTAAGAGAATAATGTAACAAACATGTTGGCAAATCATGTGAAATTAAATCAAAGTTTGCCCAATTGGATTGTCTAAGGTGTTTTTATTTCACTTCCATGTTGCAATCTATATTTGTAAGAATGTTGTATGATGCATTCCTAAATTTGTCAAGTGATATTAGTGATAAATTCCTCAATCATAGATGTCTCAAAAAAAAACTTAAAACATGTTCACTAGCTCCCCATGATTGACGGTCGGGTGCAAAAACTTTGGGACCCTAACAACATTTTCCCGAAATGCCCAAAGACCCTTTTGCCCTAATTGGAATGCTTCAATGTCCGACAAATTTGGATGTTCAATACTCTCAAAAAAATGTATTTTTTAATAAAATAATGAATTGTCTTTTAGATTTTGTCAAAAGCTTTGTAATATTATATCAAGCTTTTAATTAGACATGATCTGGCCTATGTAAATTAGGCACCCGCCTTAATGACCTAAATTAGCTTGATTTAGTCGCACCAAAGAAGATTAGTTTAGGGGATAGGTCGGGTAGGTAGAATGGGCGCTTTAATGAAGGAGTTGTTGAATGAAGAAGTACTGCTTTGATTGTAGGACACCTTCCAATCCAAAATCCAATAATGCCTTGTGATATCAGTCCTTCTCCCAACGCAAAACGGAAAAATTTGACTCAACCGTGCTTGTTCCAGGGAATAACGTCGCAACAACTCCATAGTAGTCCATCAAATTGGGGAACTGAATGCCAAGTAAACTCCATCCATCCTTAAAACTTGATTTGCCAAACAATGCATCAATACCCTGCTTCAACACTAGTTCGAATCGGTACGCATGAATGAGAGCCTTGTGCTCATCAGCGATAATATCGATTTGAGCAGTTGAATAGCGATGCTCCAAACGAAATGCGTTTTGGCGAATCTTACAAATATATTGGGCGGCAGCGAACTTGACTAACTCATGCGATAGAACTGGTGGTAGTGAAGTAGGATCAACAAACGAATTATTATTGTGATCGTGATGGACACAAATTGAATTGATTCGATCAGAGGCCGTGACATAAATGAGGCCAATATCCCGACGCAAGTTGTTCTAGTTGACATCATCTGCTTCTTCAATCAATGCGTCCATCCAAGTAACCAAACCGCTCAAAAACTCTTGGACACTAGATATAGAGACGGCATAGAAACCGCTAATGACATGGGTTGATGTGTCTAGATTCCTAATCGATTCAGTAGTGAGCAGACCAGTCACTCCAACATCGTCGATAAAAAAGGCAACAAGATCATTCAATGCTGCTTGCTGTTGTTCCAATAATGTCGTTAATCCCTGGATCGAACGAAAGGCGATAGCAGTGCGACTCGTGAAATGTTACATTGCGAGCAAAGAAGCCCACTAGAGACGAGGTGGGGCAGATGCTAGCTGCTTCGACTCGATATGCGCGAGCAATTCAGGACAATGAATCGTAAACCACTTAATAACCTTCTCAGTCGATAGCCGTCGGTTGACAATGCGGGGCACGTTGTGTTCATATCCACGATATGCATGAGTAATTCAGGATGATGAATCTTAAACCACTTAATAACCTTCTCGGTCAATAGCCATCGGTTGACAATGCAAGGGCACGTTGTGTTCATATCCACGATTAACTTCTGTTGGCGGATTATATAAGTGATGAAACTAGTCATGATAATGAAGAAGCGTTCTTTGACAACATCGTTCATAATGTGTTCCATGACAAGGTCTAATTGATGCGCTCCACACCAAATCTGAGTTAAAGGGCAATCGGCATGCATGGCAGCGTCCAGTCGAATGACAATGCTAGCAATGCGATTGGTCATATTGCGCGCCCCATCAGACGCCAAACTAATAAGATGAATCATCCAATCAGGGCAGAGCATGATTAAAAATTTGTCGACCATGTCAAACATAATTTCGTCGGTATGGCGATCGAACATTGGAAGCGCGCACCCATGAAGGTTGACAATGGTGCTATGTTCCTCAATGAAAACACAGAAGCGCAAGTCGAGATACGATGTGGTTTGATGAGTAGCAAAATCAAGTGCTATTGAAAAACCCCAAGAGCGCCGTAGAACGTCAGCAATACGCTGCAAATTGATAGCACAAACAACCCGGATGAACTTGCTGACATCTTGGTGAGAACAAGCGCGCAAACAAGGGTAGCCCAAGACATCGTAGGTGCAACCAATAATGTTCGAAGCCCCGCAAGATACCTAACGAACAACCAAACTAAATAGTGTGGTCTTCATCTTCGAGATCATCACCGAATAAGAGAATTGCGTTTCGTCATTAACGTCGTCATCTACCTAAGACTAAATTTGCTTGAACAACACCAACACTCATGATTGGGCAGTTACAGCAGCCTCCAGACGTAAACACATTACAGCATTAAGCTCAGCTTCACTGCCGAAAACAGGATCTTCCACATCAACGTCATCATCATTGTCGAATTCGTCTGCAGGGTCACACAACATGTTGCCAACAATGGTATCGATGATGTTCCTCTCGATATCAAAAACGATATGGTGTTCGGTGCCCAATGATGAAGACGGGAAATGCACTTTGATGGAATTCTTGAAAGCAACGGGAACGTCGGCGAAGAATTATCATGCTCATTGTCGGATTTAATGGCCGCATATTGTGCCCATTGAGTTGGGTGCTGGGTGCGCATATGATTCTCAATGTTGTCGTAACAAAATGGGGTCGACCATCCTTGTACAGTAGTTGTTAACTTTTGTTTGGATCCAACCTTCTCCTCCCGACCAAAGGCGATACAGAAATGACATTGAAGCCTAAACACCTTCGAAGTCTTGGGATCACGAGATGCCACCTTAAGCCCATACCAGACGTCATTAGCCTTCACATACGTCAAAGAACGAGACGACGATATTTGATAGCAATCAAGAACGAGATGAACTCGCAACGACTACACACACGGACAACAAATGCCTTAATTTAAGCACAGCAACAAGCGCACATTTAGGTAATTTAAGCGGCGCGACCTCTGATCACTTAAATTACACAAGCTTGGACATGATTGTTTCCAAATTGTCCTCCACATGGTGAGGAGGAATCTTGGCAATTTGTGTCTTGGCCTCTCCACAAATTTTTTAACATGTTTGTTTTAACTATGTGGGCTGATTATGTTATAACCAGTGTTGGGTGGTTTTCATTTGCCAGCTGAAAACCAACTCTGGTTTTTAGCCTAGTTTTTAATTAGAACTAGCCAGTCAAAACCATTGTTCAAAACCGCCTTGAAAACCTGCTTGGCGGTTCTCAATGGAGATAACAACCACCTAGTGAGAACCTAGGCGATTTTTAGTGGGCATCAAATCTAAAAACTATACAAATTTTCACATTTTTAAAAGAGTTCAGTTCTAATGGTAAAAAGTAAAAAAACTAATAAGTAAATAATAAGTAAGAAGTAAAAATAATAGTTTTAAAAATTAGTAAAATAATAAGTAAAAAATTAGAGTAAAAATTTAAATATTAATTTTATTATTTATGAAAATAAAAAGTAAAAAAAAACTCAACTTACTATTTATGGAGGTGGTTGTCACATTAAGGTTAGGGGTTAGGGTTTTAATTTGTTTATTAAAAGGTTCCAAGCTCCCTCTTGGGCACACTGTACTCCTACATAGTTTTACATCTCCACATTTGCTCTTTTATACCCTATGCACTTTTTTTTCTTCTTTTGTTAAAGATTTTTTTAAAAAAAATTTAGTTGTGTTATGTTACTTTTTTCTTCGTTTTGTAAGGGTTTTAGTTTCAATTTGTAATTTGTAAGTTGTTTTTTTTTCTTTGTTGCTTTTGGTTTGTTCATGTGTGTGTGTGTTGTTGCTCCCCAACGTGGGTACTCCTTGGTTATTGCTCCAAGTTGTTGCTCCTTCACTTGGCTCCTCACTTGTTTTTGTTGCTCCACATTATTGCTTTTCGTGTGGCTGCTGCACACTTGCTGGTCCTTCACATGGTTCCCTATTTCACTTGCTGCTCCCTCACATGGCTCCCTGTTTACTTTGTTGCTCCACATTATTACTACCTCGCGTGGCTACTCTTCACTTGTTGCTCCTTCGCATGGCTCCTCGTTTGTTGTTCCATTCCATGGTTACTCCTTTACATTGCTACTCGACGTCCCTAGTCCTTACTCCCCGCTTAATATCCCCTTGTGGCTGCTCCCCCACATTACTATTCCACATCCCTACTCCACCCCCTGGCTATTTTCTATTTGCTCCCCTCGGTTTTTTTTAAGGTACCTCTGGCCCCCCCATGTTAGCTCTGTTCCCCCCTGGTTACTCCCCACTTGCTTGTTCCTAGTCCTCACTTGTGTTTCCAAACCTCCACCTAGCCACACCTTGAATAGAAATATCACACTTGCTGAACTACTTCAGGCGCTGAAAAAACTACAAAAGAACAAGGTTGTCAGTTTGGATGGTATGAAAGCTGAGTTCATTTTGGATGCGGGAGAGCTGCTACACATACCACTATTGACAACATTGAACTACTTCCTAACGAAACCTTTCCAAAAGCCCTTTCCACTAAGGTGGTCCACGCGTTCATTAAAGGGGGCGATGCTTCTGAATTTGACAACTACGGGGGATAACGATTGGGCCTATCCTAGCAAAGTTGTTTGCTATGATCCTTGACAAAAGGTTGAGCCAGTGGGCTAAACAACATGGGCTATGTGCCAAAGGTCAAGCTGGGTTTCGGAAAAATTACCACACTACTAACCAACTTTTCATATTACGAACTCTGATAGAATAGAGCAAGACAATAAAAAAACCCTTCTATTGTTGTTTTGTGGACTTCAAAAAAACATTTGATATTGTGCCGCATGAAATGTTGTGGCCGATGTTGGCTGGCCTTGGGGTGGAGGAACACTTCTTGCGATGCTTGCAGGTGATGTATGCCAAGGATACCGTATGCATCAACCACCCAAGCAAGGGTGTCACCTCCAGCTTCAGGTGCCAGCAAGGTGTGAAACAAGGTTGTCCTCTCAACCCCTACTGTTTGGGCTATATTTGGATGCCCTAGAAGGGCACTTGGACAGCAGAGAATGCGATGCACCGGCCCTAGCAGATGTGCACATATGGCTGTTGCTTTTTGCAGATGATTTCGCTTTGACGTCGGAGTCATAGGTGGGACTGCAGCAACAATTAGACGCACTCCAGCCAATAGTTCTATGTTGAACGTGGATTTATAGTGAACGTGAAAAAAAGAAAAGTCATGGTGTTCAATTCTGTTGACCCATGCCAAGAATTTATGTTTGAAGGTAATGTTATTGAACGTGTGCAAACCTTCAAATATTTGGGGATCTTGTTCGAGACCACCCTGAACCTGGATAGTGCAATGGAACATCTAACAACTGCCAATAGGTGTTTGCTATTTGCACTGAACCGCCATTGTTTGGAGCTACGTATTATGAACGTTAAGCTACGTTGTGACCTCTTCAACATGTTGGTGTGTTCCATAGCAAACTATGCATGTGAAGTTTGGGTGAACTCTAAGAAAATAGAGGCTATTGAAGTAGTGTACCTAAGGTTCCTCAAGTCCCTATTCGGGGTGCGAAAAACAACCAGCAAATTCCCCTTTGAACACTTTGCATGGGGACAAACGCTGTTGTACTATAACCATGTGAGCACGGTCACTAAAGACCACATCTTGGGAAAGGCATGGGAAGCCCAGTTCGCTATGCTTGTTGCAGGAAAGAAATGTTGGGCTGGATCTGTGAAAAAATGGCTACTCCAGAATCAACCCTAAAAGGTGGCAGGTTTTCTACCTTCGGTTCAATCACCGCTAGAAACAGCACCTCAGCTTGTAACGACCCATGCACTCCAGGCGAAGACTGCTCAACTGCCACTGGGAATAATTCCTGGGACAACGCACATACATCCGACCCGTCTAGCAAGGGTAAGAAGTTGGGCAAAGAGCCAAATACTTTGGTGCAACACGCATAACGTACGAATGGGAGTTCAGATGGCTGAGCTAGCCACACTACAACTAATGCAACTAGTTGATGCTAGATCTATGACGGGAGGCCTAATCAACTAGAAGGTTGGGGCCCCACCCCCTTTAGGTTTTCCCCACACAATGTTGCGTGTAAAAAGGGTGAAAGATAATATGCGGTTGGCTTTCATTGAAAAGCTCTTCACCAACCGCAAGATCGGGACCAACATGCAAACAAGATATTTGCGTTTCAAGGGTATGTCATACAAGAGCGAAAGCTACTTGTGTGACATCAACTATGTTTAGTTGCGAAAAGCTTTGGCCTGGTTTCAGTGTAGCAACCCGTAGCTTGTGGCAGTGCTAGGTGTGTGGAAGGGCGTGCCACATGCAGAGAGGCTTTGTCGAGGCTGTGACTTGGGGAAAATAGAGGATGAAAAACACCTACTCCTTGTCTGTCCAAATACACAAAAAGTTAGGGAATGTTTTTATTCGACCTTGCCCCTCACCCACACAAGCACTCTTATTGAAGTCATGTAGACTACGAACATGGTCGCCTTGGCCAAGTTTGTGGCATGCTGCCAGTACCAGAGGACAATCTGTCTTCCATGATTTACCTTTCATCTAATGGACTCTCTGGTCCCAAACGAACGTAAAATTGTAAACAATTAAACAAGTTCCCCGGATGGTACTCCTTGCCCCACCTTTTTTTTTTTTTTTCCTGGAAGTAGTCCTTGAAACTAGAACTAGCAAGCAAAAGCTAAACAACCAAGGTGAGTTTTCTTTAGAAATTTTTCTCAGTTTTTATTTGATCATTTTCAAAAGTTTTTCCTTAGTTTTTCAAATTTTTGTACAATGTGATATAATTTATTTTTGTTTTGGTTTTGCAGGAAAGGGAAAGAAGACAAGAAATTGTCTCAAACTTGTAATTTTTTTTCTTTTTTTTATAAATAGAATTAATCCATTAAATTATCTTCATTTTTATTTTTATTTTAAAAAAATCCTTTGTAATTTTGTTATTTTGTTTAAATTTAATTTTGACATTTCATTTATTTTATTTGTAGGTTAGCCTTGATTATTGGAAGAAGATTGGTGTTTGTTTTAAGGGCCAATCATAATTTCCATTTTTCATTCAAGAAAAAAAAGATATATATATATAACAATAAACGAACCCAAAAAAAAAAGATAAAAATAAAATATGAAAAACAAAAAAACCTTGATTTTTGAGAACCGACGCCATAAACTCATTGTAAAGAGTGAAAATTAGTAAAGAATCCCCAGTCCCCAAAATTAGAATACCGGGAGCATTTCCTCAGCCTTGGTCAGGCCTCTCTTTAATATGTTGTACTGGAGTTGACATTCCTTCATTGTTGCTGTAATGGAGTTGACAACAATTTCACTTGTGTCATTAAGATCTGTCACGTTGATTTGGTACATTCATAATGTTTATGTAATTCTGATTCCATGTAGTAGAGTTATCCGTAAAGTCATGCCCCGTTGGGCGTGAGTTGCACCCCCCATTTGATGCTTCATCCCCTCCTGGCTGTGGCCCGCAAAATCATGAAATTTCATGAAATAAGGGTATGAAATACTGAGACTCAGCATTAGATGCACCAGGGTCGAGAACATTTATAACCACAGTACACATAGCAGTACACATAGCAGTACACATAGCAGCAATAATGATTGGTTGAAGGCATTCAGGAAAAGAAAGGACAGGGCAACTCAATTTAGCACCAAATTTGCTGCTAAACTGAGTTTCATATCACCTTGAAGTCCAGTGTACTTTTTTTTTCCTGCTTTTTGAAATCTCATCCCCTATGCGACCAAACAGTGGGTTCCAGTGCCGTCTTTTCCTGACTTTACGGATATATAACTTTATTATGTGTGCAACTTTTTGTTTGTTTTAACTTTAATTGATTCTAATCATGGTGTGGTAACAACTTATGGATTCATGGTAGAAGGAATTCAAGATTTAATACATGGATTTATGTCAAGATGGATCTGAAGATTTACTTGCTACTTGTGGTGCCTGTCAATGTTGGTTGATGACATCGTGTTCACCATGATAATTGCTGTCTATGAAATGCATTTTGATTTGCAACAATGTAGATTGGATTACAAAAACATAGAATTTCTATTGCAAAACAAAATAGAGTTGCCAGATTGTAGAGAACGTTGGGCTCTGACAAAGATGGAGATGGACTGATACAAATGGTGGCAATTGTGCTCAATGTTGAGATACTTGGACATATTTTTCAGTTCTAACTAATATTGGTGTTGTAATGTGAAATCTACATTTTGTTTATGGATTCTCTGTTTATGCTGGTGGTAACTGTTAACTCTAGGCTAATTTCCATGATGTGTCAAACGCCATCTAAGAATTGGGGTTAGATTATAAAAAAACTTTGGTAAATCTTGCCACTTTCCCACCATCGTCAACATTCCCACAGGCGTTGTGCTATCACAATTATGCTCCAGCCTTTAGGTTCCAAAAGGCAACCAACAACATAGAAGGATACTTAAATTCTTCTTACTTTCATAGCTCCATTTTGTCAAATTTGGCAAAATCTTCTTATTATGATTGCCACGTCTGCTACATGACAAAATTGAAAAAAACGGAATCTTGTCCTCATTCTGGGCTTTTCACTTCCCTATGTGGACCCAGTCATTTCAGGCAGCCCTGAAACAGAGAGAGGGGGGTTCCCAAAGTCAAATTTTCTATGAACATGCATCCAACCACGCCCAGCTAGTGATGTATGCTAATTCTGAAAATGTGGAGTCCTTTCATTGCCATCCTCACTCTCGCCTTGAGACTTGTTCCCAACTTTAATATGTTTTCTTTAGAAAAATAAAAGAATACAGATTTTGGTTGCTGAGGAAACAAATTATACAAGCTGGTACATCAAAGGACTTACAACATCTCAAGGAGATTTCCTGGTCAAGTCTTGTACAATTAGAAATTTATTATTCAACAAGAATGTCAAAGTTAGTAAGCTGGGATTACAGATAGATTTTGAATCGACATCGGCCAATGCTGGTTATGACAAATTTTGACAAGAGGAAAGTTTAATGAACATAACACCACCCAAAAGAAACTGACAGAACCTAAGTTTTCAATTTATCTAAATTTATTCAATATTGGAGTATCTACTGAATGCAAAATAGTAGTAGGTAAGTGTATCTGCTTTCAAAAGACTTAATAATTTGAATACCAGCAACCACAACTGATGGATGGAACGTTTGATGCCACTTGCAATATTCAATCATTTTCCCATGTTTTCCATCATCACATAGTTGGTTGTAAGTACAAGTTGATCTTGGATGGATGCCAAAAAATGACAATTTGTCATAGGAATCAAATATATGTTTGTTGTCTTCAAATTTAGAATTATTTTTCATCCTACAATAGTTACTGCAACTTCGTTTTACTTGTCTTGGATGGATTGAAATGGCTTTGAACAGTGCGACACATGCCTCTACCAAATATGAAGATTCAATTGATTGACTAAACCTTTGTTTGCCTTTTCGTGCAACATATGCAAACTGAAGTTTAAAGCCATTAAATAAAAGGTTCTCTTGATGTCAAGGTTAAATCACTCCCAACAGAGGGTTGTTGCCCCACTCCATTATCCTTCAACTTCCCCCAAACAGAGGAACTGAAAGCAATAATGCAGGGCCAGAGTGTACTGGCACCCTGCAGCACACTCTGAAGGATGGATGGTGTGTGGACAGGAAACATTTTTCCTTTGTATTTCTGTCCCATTGCTATCACTGTGTTTTGCTTATGTATTATTTCAGCTTCACACCACTATGCACTACCCATGATGATCAACTGATGAAAAACATGAATTGATTTTGTGAAAATTAAGTTCCATTCAAATGAAAATATTGAATGACATTGCATCCAACTTGAATTCAATTCAATTTTAAAGTGTACTCAATTCAATTCAATTCAACTTCAAAATTTTAATTCAAATTTTATTAAATTCCAATTTAATTGAGGAGAAATGGGATACAAATTGGTTTGAAGGTTTTGAAAATCTACTCATGACTATGGTTGAAAAACAAAACTTTGAAAAGACATACATTTGAGAAAATGCCTTTCCTTTTATTTGGGATTTGGCTAAACAAGTTCCAATTTGAAATTTTTCAAAAAATTGTTGAAATTAAAATTGTCCTACATAACCTAGTTCTGATTAATCATCATCATCAGAATTAACCATCCACATGCATCTACGTACCTAATAGTAACCATGCATTTTCCCTACTTGCATAATAATCACTTGCATTCCTTACTTGCTTACCTATTATAATTACCCACTTGTCTAGGTCTTTACAGATGTAATATGAGGGGGAACTATTAGGGTATTGGACACTTTACCAAGGTCAAATTGTGTTAAGTCACTTGTGATGAAGTTCCGGACTTTGCTCTCCTCTTCTCAAGGTTTCTCATGTGTCATCCACACAGTCTATACTCTCGTTCCAGAAGTAGATCCTTTCTTGGTGTAGAAGTTCTTTGATAGTTTGTCATTTCACTGGGATAGTTTCTATGCATTCGATTTCATTGAGCTTTATTCCATCACCAAGATTGAGTAGAAGAGTAGATGTTTGACTTGCATTTATAATTGTTTTGTTACAACTTTATGTTAATGTTGTTCATCTTTATATAATGCATTTATTTTATATTGGGTTTTCTATCTCTAGTTTTGACTAGATGATCTTGGAACCTATATTTATTTGAAAATTTTCTTGGAGGCTTGTAATCTTGACATTTATTCAACAACTTTTGTTCAGCATTCACTTGCTCTTGTGCAGAAACTCCAAAAACCTATGAACATGTTTACTTCTAGAATAATATTTTGGATTTTGAATCAGAGTGATCACACTAAGCTTATTCGCATAGATTACAATAGGGTTAAGTTGGTGGAAACCAAGGTCTTGTAATACTTTTCACAACCAAACAACTTTAGCAACTACTTTACTTGAGGCTAGTATTTAATACTAATAATAATATTTCTAAAAGTAAGTATAATAATATTTTTATCAATAAATAGCAATTAATTAAAATTTCTATACTAACTATGCTAGTAAGGCTTTTTATTTTTTTTATGATTATTATTATTTATTAAAATATTTTAGTACCTAATAACTACACTAGGAAATCTATTTTTTAATTTTTATTATTGCATCACTTTTTATAGTGCATAATTATTACCTATAATACTCAATATTTAATAAAAATAGAAATCAAATTTTTATTGGGCATTAAATATTCTCTAATAATCATTACTATAATAATACTATCAGAAACATATTATAAATATTACATATAATATTTATACTAATAAGTACAGTACTTATTAGAGAGCTGTAATATTAAAAAAATAGATAATGAAAATATTTATTTATTTATTTATTTATTTATTAAATCACTATTGTAACTTGTAGCTAACCTAGGCTGGCTATTTTGTTATTATTATTTTGATTATTATTTCTTTTTTTTAGTCGATGTTAGTTATAAAGCTCAGTATTTGAAAATGATGACTAGAGTTGTAAAAAATTAAAAATAATAAAAGAAATTTCAGTAGGCGTAATGGTCTTTTAATAATCATTAATTTAATATTATAATTATTGTAAGGTAGAATTTTAAAATTGAATTATTCCTAGGAATATAATATTCACTATTTATTATAATAGGAACAATAATAGTTATTATTATTATTATTTTGATGTAAATTAAATTACCTCAATAATATTTATTATAATAATGAAATGATAATTTAATAAAGTATGACATTTATGGTAATGATTTTAGTAAAAATTATCTAAAAATATTGCATGAAGTAGTACTAAAAATAAAGATTGAAAATATGAACTAAAAAGTTTTTAAAGTTATTTTTGTAGTTCGTTGATTGTGTGAATTATTTTAATATCATTATTCTTAATTTTTTTTCTTGTCGTATTTCTTATTAAATATAATTGTACATAATTAATTCTAATTCTAATTTTACTTAATTTCGAAAATGATAATTTTAGTAAATGTAATAAACCTTGGGTTACATATTTTTATTAATATGGCCTTAATATATTTTGTATATATGTTAAAAATGTCTCAATACATTAATATATTTTAATATATGTTTGATATACACTTAGTATGCCCTTAATATTAGAGCCATTTAACCATAATAATAAAGTTTGAATACACATGAAATATGGTTTTCATGTAGTTCATATATACCTTAAATACAAAAATAATAAATTCCCAATATACATATGGTATTATGATTCATATATTTTGAAATATTCTAAATTATATGGGGTGTATATGACATCAATACACCCATCATAAAAAATCAAATTATTATCCATTTGCACATCCTAGTGTAACCTAATTACCCTTTAGAATACACAAAATCTACCTTTGTATACTAAGAGGGTTGCAAATTGTTTGGTCAGATTTGTAATTATTGGGACATTTATAATCTTTTTCAAATGAAAACCAAACAAAAAATTACTTACATGGAAAGATGAAAACCACAAGAGTTGCAAATTAGTTGTAATGCGTCAAAGCAAGATAAAGTAGATCAAACAAATAGACATTTTCACTTTAACCCTGCACCTTTCATATAACTACCATAAAATAACATCAAATTAAATGAAAATATGTGTCAAGTAGCATTAGTTGGCTTTATTAAGTTTATAAAAATCTAATTTTAAGAAAATTAAAAGAAAATGAATTTTTTAAATAGATAAAAAGTACATTGAAACCAATTAAAAAATATGTGTTCAAACCTACATTTTGGTTTCAAAAATTAATGAAATTGATATGTAATAACTTAGGAAATGAAAATCAACATATGTTTTAGCAAGTCATCAAAAAAAAAATCCACTTCTTTTTTGTAAGAACCTACTTGACACCTACTTGAAACCAAAAGCCCATGGTGAAAAATAGATGTCAAAAGCTACTTGCATTTTGAAAAACCTACTTAAAACCTTTACAGTTTGAAATATGAAAATCAATGCACATTAAAATAAATGTATATCATATTTAATCATTGAAATGAAAACATTCAATGTTCCACAATTCTATAATGGGTTTTGTTGCTATTTTAAATCTATTTGTTCTAGTTTTGACAAGGTAATTGAGTTATTCACTTTATCTTGCTTACATACTAATGTACTTGCAAACATGAACATGAAGATTAATCACAAAAATGATCAAAACTAGTTGTAAATCACAAATAGTCACATGTAATTGCAAATAATGTCGTTACATCTGACAACATTTCTTTTAGTGGACCCAAAGAAAGTCCAAGCTATCAAACAATGCCAAAGTTCAACCACCACCAATGGGGTAAAATCCTTGCTTAACTTGGTTAACTTTTATAAGAAATTTATTAAAGACTTTTCAACATTGGCCAAGTCATTATCTAACCTCCTACAACAAAGTTGTCATTCGATTAGCGAAATGAATAGCAAAATTTATTTGAGGAATTTAAAGGAAGATTTTCAATGGCCCTTGTGTTGAAATTCCTCAATTTTTCCAAGCCATTTACATTCCACACCAATGTAGGTACAAGATGCACATCCTATTGTTTTTAAAAGTAAGAAATTTATGAAGATCAAACTAAGATGAAAAAGGTTGTCTACCATGGTGAATTACCTCAAGACTAAACAACATTATTTAAGGTTGCAAAAGACCAAGGTTTTCATAAACAATGTGTTCTTGAGGTATTTTGAAACACAACCAAAAGCCATTGCAAAGCAATTCCATTAGCATGACACCTTGGCACTTATGGACATAAAATTAATCCATAAATTAGGCAAAGATAATGTGGTGCTCATGCCTTGAATCACATGGAATAATAAGGGAAGTTGTCCATGGGGACTGTTCAAATCCTATGTGTCATGTTTGTGGGCAAAAGCGACCTTGAGTGCAAAATAAGAAAGGGGTATGTGAAAAAATCATTTCTTGCAACACTACTTTGGAAAGTTGTGCAACAAAATGAAGACGAAAATCATCACCTTTTTAAACAAGTTGCTTAAATGGAAGCAATTATGTGTTTATGTGGTGAAAGGAAAGTTGCACATGAAAGTTATGAAAGAAATGCATGTGTTAATGGCAAGACCTATGGTGAAAAGGCCATAAAAGCAATTTTGAGCAAAAGCTTATATTAGCCTAAAATGATGAAAAAAACATAATACACTACATGTGCATTTGTGTGAAATGCCAAAATACCAAATCAATGTATAAAAAAATTTAGGTTATATAAAATCCTATTAATTTTTGGCAAACATGTTTGAGAATGATCAATGGACTTTATGACATGTTTTTAGGAGTGGCAAGAAAAAGACACCATCATGGTGGTGGTAGATAGGTTTTCCAAGTTGGCTAAGTTTGGCCAACTAAAATCACAACCACAATGATGAAAACAACAAAGTTATTCTTCAACATGTGGGTTAAACACAATGGCATGTTGGAGGTCATAGTGAGCGACCATGACAAAAAGTTCACATTGGAATTTAAAATTCTTCTTTTGAAAAAAGTTGGAACTACATTAAAGTTTAACATAGAATTTCATCCACAAACCAATGGCCAAAAGGGTCAATGGCATATTGAACCAATATGTGGGAACCATTCATAGGAATTGGGGAGACCATTTAGGGTTAACAAAATTTTGTTACAACTTGACCAATCATTTTTGGAATAAATCCTTTTGAATTTGACTTAGGAGTTGAAGCAAGACAACCCATGTACATAGCCATCCTAAAAAAGAAAGGAGACTATCACAAAAGGAGATGATAATACTAAAGAGATGGCAAGAAAACACAAAAAGATGAACATGCAAACCATTAAGCTCTAGGAGAAGACACGTGCAAGTTATGAAAAGCAAGCCAATAAGACTCAAATGCATATTGAATTTGAGATTAGTGGCCTTGTGTGGTTAAACATTCAAGATTTTAAGATGTTGGAAGTCTTGGCAAGTTGATTCATATTGATGTATGTGAAGCCCCACAAGGTGCATTATAAACCCCACCCTAATGTTTATACTTTTTTTTCCCCAACAACTTTTGTGGCACATCCAACCTTCCATGTGTCTAAACTTTGAAATCATTTAATGACAAAAGGAAGTTAAATAGGAAACAAGCCTATCACCCATGTTTTGACCTCATTGAGCATACGTTTGTAAGAGTGTTTGAATACATCTTGGGTGTAAAACAAACTAGATGTTTGGGCAAGCAATATATGGTCAAATGGAAAGGATGCCACCCAAAGGAAACAACATGGGTGAAACTCACACACTTAAAGGTTTAAAATTGCAGACAAAAATAGACTTTCCCTTTCAGGCTAGGGGAAGGAAACTAGGTATGATCCATAAAGCTTGCTAGTTTAGTGTAAAAGAACAAGCCAAACTTTATACCTACATTTAGGTACCAATGTTAAATAAATAATAACAAGGTGGTATGTATGTTTAATCATTTTCAAGGACTATGCCCCCCAATGAATATATTTAAAGTCAACCTCCTCAAATGCATTAACATCCTCACACACTCCCATAAGTGCCAACTCTTCCATTCCCATTTGAACTACCCATCTACCTCTACCCCCATGAACCTCACAAATTAAAGCATGGCCCACATTCTAAAAACTTTTGTAGAAATACAAATTTTTCATAACTTGGCAAGCTTCGCCATTTTGACAATGTTCTTATGCCCATGTTTATTTCGTGTTTTACATGTGTTATAAATGTGCAAGCCAATTCACACTAGTAGAAATCAGCCAAAATAAAACCACTCCATTTACGACTATATGCGACTTGTAATCGTTTGTGACTAGATTTGGGAATATTTGCAACTACAAGACCAAATTTCAACTATTTTGGTCATTCTCACAACTATGATGCAACTATTAAAAATTTCATCCTATTGGTTTGATCAATTTTACATTTACTCCCATCCATTAATAGGTTGATATGTCCCATTAATCACAATAGTCACCAAATCAGTTACATCCTAAAGATATTTCACAATGACATAGGGTGTATTTTAATGTATGTACTAAAATTATATATAAAACATGCATGTGTATGTATATTGTTCATAAATGAATCTCAAAATAATTATTTGAATCTAAAAATTGCTATTTCAATTGTTTAAAACATATTTGAATTTCAAATTTTTTATTTCAATATGATATTTTCATTTAAATTCAAAAAGGCTAATTTGATCTAAAAATTGATATTGGAATTCTAAATTAATATTTTTGAAACCAAAAATTAGTAATTCAATTCAGAAAATTATTAATTGATTATAAAATGGACATTTTCATTTTGAATATTTTTAGATGAATATCAAAACTTATATTTCAACTCTGAAAATTTTGGATTTAAATTTTTAATAATCATTTGATTTGAACCTGAAATTTCAATTCCAAATTATTATTTTTGGAATCTCAAAATTAATACTCCAAGTCTGAAAATTAATAATTGAGTCTAAAAATGGACATTTCAATTTTGAACATTCTTCTTTGAATCTGAAAATTGACATTTCAATTCTGGAAATTGTTATTTAACTTCAAAAACCTTCTTTGATCTAAAAATTGATATTTGAATTCTAAATTATTATTTTCAAATCTAAAAATTAATATTTCTATTCAAAAAACATTATTGAGTCTAAAAATCAATATTTTGATTTTAAATATTTTTATTTGAAGTTGAAATTTGTTATTTGAATTACGAAGTTTTAAATTTAAATTTTAAGAAATTATTTGACTTGAAAGTTGAAATTTGAATTCCAAATTATTATTTTGCATTCTCAAAATTAATATTTCAATTCATAAAATTATTAATTGACTCTTAAAATGGACATTTAAATTTTGAATATTACTATTTGAATCTAAAAATTGACATTTCAATTCTAAAATTTGTTATTTAACTTCAAAAAACTTATTTGATCTAAAAACAGATATTTGAATTCTGAATTACTATTTTGGAATCTTAAATTTATATTTTAATTCAAATTGATTGTGTTTTAAGGGTTTTTTCTACTAGTGTTATCCATAATAAATCAATTTTATATATAATTATAAATGATTATGTTTATTAAATCTAGGTTACACTAAATAATTATTGTTATAACATAGGTTTGTATATTATATAATTTATATTCTTATATTAAAAGAAATTAATTAATGTAATTAATGTGACGTTACTTTAAAATCATTGTAATTACTTCAGATAAGAATTAATTAGTATGTGCATAATTATTTTCTAATTGAACATAATTATTCATTTTGTAATTTATAACTTCAAAACTGAATTAAAAAATTTTAAAAATTATAGTGTAGTTAAAATAATTATTTTCCTGATTTTAATTTCACGAATTATTATATAATTATTTTTTTAAACTTCTGTGATTAATCATCTATGATAAATATATTATAGTAATTTTACAGTAATTATGAAAATTAATGTTTCTTTAAACAAATTATTGTATTTATGGTTAATAATTACCAAGTGAAAAAACTTACTTGACCTATAATAGTTTTTACAATAATAAATGTAATTATACAATAAGCAATGTAATTAGTTGAATAATAATTTCTTTTAAATTCGTGTAAAATTTTACTTTTTAATAGCAATTGTTCATTCATTACTTATAAATTTAACATAAATATTTTTAAAATTTATATTTTTAAATTATAGTCATTAAATTTGATCAGATCCTAAAAAGTAATAAAATATTTTAGTTATTTAATTATTTATGAGTTATGTATTAATAACTTGTGAGTAACTAGATAATTACTTTGTTAAATATTAAGAAATTATTTTTTATTTAAATAATTAATAATGAATACTAAATATTTGTAATGTATACTTTATAATTCAAATATATGTAAATTTAATCATTATTAAATAAATGATTATATTATTAGTATTTGAATTGTTTAAAAATCTAAAAACTAAGAAAATAAGGCGTGAAGAAAGTTTTGGAATTACAATTTAGTTTGTGAAGAAGTTGCAAGTTCAAAATTTATCCCATATTGTTTGTTCTTCATTCTTATTTTGAACAATATATAAACAAGGGGGTGTGGTTATCCAATTTCACATTAAAAAATCTATGCACATGGGATGACCTAATCAAAAGGTTCAACCCAAAACAAAAAAACAAATTGTGCACAATTCTAAAATACTTACCTTCCCAACCTACTTATCTACCTAGCTAGGTAAATACCTAGTTTGACCTACCTACCTAAATACCTACCTTTTTTTTTACCTAAGTAAGTAGGTTGGTATGTAGCTTAGGTTTGTAGGCACCTATTTATGTACCTACCTAGGTACCTACCAACATAATATTTTTATTTTATTTTTAAAAAATTATGCCATGAAGCATACTTACATTGGGCCATGTATCATAATAGAAGGTCATCCAAGTATTTGAATTGAACATCCTACATTATTTCAAAATAATTATCATCATTATATTTTAAATAATCAAATATTAAAACACGTGACAACACATCATTTGCCCTCAATTGTGACCAAAATGGTTACATCTTAATCACATGTGACAATACGTATACAATGGAGTCAAAAGATGAAATGTATTTGTTGACTTTTTCTTTCATACAATACCCTTTGTCATTTATGACTAATTTATCACATGCGACTTATCTTAGGCAACTAAAGAGATTTTAGTTACGAAATGTCTCTTGCAACTATAATTTAATCATAAAGACTAGTTGAAAATACATATTTTTCTTTTAATGTCACCAAATTGGTTTAAGATTATTTTTAAATGGTCTTGGAATTTAAAACATATGTGGTTTCTTTAAACATTTCCCTTAAACCAAGGATTGGAGATCAACCTTATTTTTTACTAGCAGTATCTCATGAGAAAGTGAAATTTGAAATTTGAAAATAAAACGTTTTTTGAGATTTTCAATCATCAGAATTTTATATTAAAAATTAAAAGGAGTAGATTTCAATAAAGTGAGTAGACAAAAATATCAATTTAAAAGCCACTTTTAAAAAGGTCGTTTCAAAACATAATTTTTTTTTAAAAATACATGTATTCCATAGATACAATTTAAATAGATGACCTTATCACCCTTTACTTGACAAAAAAAATTTAAGAACAACTTTCAATCAAATCCTTCACTATGACAAAAGTAGGGTAGACCATAACCCCGTCTTGGTGAAGGCCAACCTTGCCCTTCAACACAAAGGAATTAGAGAAAAAAAGATGTTATTCCTACTCCTTGAGAGTGGGAAGGAAATTATGCCTATTTGTTGGATTGAATTCCCTTTCATTCTTAGGAATTACCATAAAGAAGTAAGAACCTTCCGCTATAACCTAAGTGATAACACGTACAAAATATAGCTAGAAAAGAGTTTGATTAAAAGGTCAAAGTAAGATAAAATATACCAAAAAAGTAAATGTCTCCACTTTAACCCTGCACCTCTCATATAACTACTATAAAATAGCATCAAATTAGGTGAAAGTTTGTGTCAAGTAACATTAGTTAGCTTTATTAAGTTTATAAGAATCTAATTTTTAAAAAATTAAAAGTAAATGAATTTTAAAAGTAGATACAAAGTACATTTGAAATCAATTGAAAAATATCAAACCTACTTTTTGGTTTGAAAAATTAATGAAAATGATATGTAATAAGTTAAGAAATGAAAATCAACATATGTTTAGCAAGTCATATATATATATATATATATATATATATTTCCTTTTTGTAAGAACATACTTGACACCTATTTGAAACCAAAAGCCCATAGTGAAAAATAGATGTATAAAGTTATTTGTATTTTGAAAAACTTACTTTTACAGTTTGAAATATGAAAATCAATACACATTAGGGTAAACATTTATCATATTTAATCATTGAAATGAAAACATTCAATGTTCCACAATTCAATAATGGGTTTATTGTTATTTTAAATCTATTTGTTCCAATTTTGACAAGGTAATCAAGTTGTTCACTTTATCTTGTTTACACCCTAAAAGCTTATTTGTTATACTACGAATTCCATTTCTTTAGAATTTTAGTCCTAAGCCATAGAAACCTTACAACAGAAACACATATTTTATGTTTACACTAAGGTTCAACAAAAACTAAAACACAACATTGTTGCAAAAATACTCATTACACAACTGAATTCATTCAATTGCAAATCTATCCAATGATAGTTTTATACAGGTTTTGAGATTGAAAATAATTTTTTTTTCCATGATTATTGAAGGTTTACCCATAGATCAAATCCCTCAATGTTCTTTCAATCTTGTGAACTATTAAAATCCCACCCTTACAATGCAATGCATCAATTCACACACATTTTCTTTGCATCACTACTACAATAATCCCCCTTCCCATCCAACTATTGGTTCATAGGTATGGCAGTTTTAGGAAAAATGGAAAGTACTTGATTTATGCAAAAAACCATACAAGTGTAAGCAAAATTTTCTATGTGGATTCCAAGGTGTAAAATTAATTTCAAAAATTAACAGAATCTTGGACTTCATTAATTTCCTACTTCAACTTGAGGATAACTCTAATGGGTTTTTCATATTGACCATTCCAAAGAACTAATCACCTAGGCTTGGTTCATTTCCTAAAATTCTCCCCAACCCAATGCATGAATACAACGTTGCTTACATGCCAAATGTACTAAAATTCGGACCACCTTATGTTATCATCACTTCTTGGCACCAACCCTTCATACAATGTCAAAAATACATATCACATTGCCCTAAGTAATTATTGGTGCAATAGAAAAAAATAAAACAACTACCAACGAAGGCAACACAATCAACTTGCCAATCCTACAAACTCATGGGCTAATAATTTAGCTCTAATGTTTAACACCATTTTGATGTCCCTCCTTTATCCCCAATTGCAACCTCTCCAAATTCCACTTGCAAAAGCTTCATAAATGTTGTTTCATTTTCAATTATCCACCTTCTAGACAAGATAAATTCTACAACACACACAAACAACAAACAACTTCTCTCCCTCACATGCCCTTTTCAAGTTTTTATAACGATGTATAATATGAAAAAACAAACAATGACAACAAGCTTTCCACCATCATTGTGCACAAAGTTGATAATGACACAAAGTTTAAAACCTAAAAAAATTATGTGTTCACACTAAAAAGCACACCAACTTGCCATTTCATTCAGGTTTACACCCCCTTCTTGGCCTTATAACCTACATATGTTTAGGTTCATGATATAATTCATGTTGTGCTTTACAATGGGTGAAAGCCACGAGTGGGACCCATTCCCAAAATGTGGGGCCAGACTTGGTTATCACCTCCTCCAAGGCCCCATATTTGGGAAAGCCCCCGTCCTTGGGCTTTACCCTACACTTCGAGGCCTAGTTACCAACACAGAACATTGTATGATGTTCTGAGCTTTACCCTACACTTCAAGCCCTGGTTAGCAATCCAAAAAATATTGCATGATGTTTAATGCTTTGTAACTACATTCTTCGTGCTTGCTTAGTGCTACTAGTGATGGGTTTAGGTCCTAGGTTCCGTGTCCTCCTCTTAGGGCTCCCCAGGGTGCATTCTGCACTTTCAGATGTGATCTTTTGTTTCGACTTTGATCCTTTCTTTTTTCTTTCGTTCCCTTGCCAGGTGTCTTTCCTTTATTTATTTATTCTAGGTGGTCCCCTTTTAACAGGAGCATCTCTGTATCCAGATTAGGTACAGGAGTTTATGGCAAGTCATATATTGGATAATTTGGTCTGACATTGAAGTTTCATTTGCACAATTGTTCAACTTCTTCTGCATGGTTGGTGCCTCATCTGATTCTTTGAATTTGACTATCGCATATTTTCTTAACCAGATGGGAGGCCCCCACTCAGTTCCTCGGAATCATTGAGGTGATACACTCAACTTCCATGTTGGCGCATCCCCAACTTGCCAGCAATTAGTTATGTACACACTGATTACACAAATCTCATTTCTCTGTCAGGAGTCATGCGGGCTCATTAATGCTCACCCCAAGTGGCAAAGGTGAATTCTGCATAATTTGACCCTTGTCAACTCAGAGAATCTCCATAAAGAGGAGGGTGAAAGAAAAAACAGACAAAAAGATACACACACACACACACACACACAAAATTGGGAAAAATATTTCCAACTTCTGAGGTCAGATTCTTGCTGCCCCAGGTTTCCAGCAGGTTTCACTAGCATCACTGTGCTGGATTATGAAGCTGTAAGCAGTGGGGATTTGAGCGAAATGAATGTCTAGTGATTCATTACATCAAAGATGGTGCTTAGCCTATTACGAGGAATTGTAGCGAAAGGGAGTGGCACAGAAAATCATCAAGAGCTAGATGGATCATCCTCATGAAGATGTCTACCCCAACACTGTGTAGAAAGAATATCTTGTGATATATTATAGCATGATGATGGTGAGCACGGAAAGGTGTGATCACAGGGCTTTGCAAGAACTATCCTTGCAGCTATAATGCATTGTAGAGCATGGCACGGCAGGGGAAATCGTCAAGAGTTAAAAGGGTCCTTCTTAGTGAACTTCTTAGTGAAGGTGTCTCTCTACTGAGAGCTTATGGAATGAGAAGTGTTTGCCAAGAATGCATAATATCATACTTTCTTGTAAAATGATATCAACTCATTAAGATTCACCCTTGCATAGCTTAGTCTTAGATTGCTATGCAAGGCTGCTGTAAGTGCCTATTGAGGATCCCTCAGTGAGGTACGATTGCATGTGGAGGTGGAGATGCAACTATCTAAATCTGTAGGTGTGGTAATAGATAATTTTGGACTCTTGTAGGAGTCTAATTACAGAATTAGCATATTATTATACGGCTTTTTCAGAGCATATCTGTTGCCACTCACAGGTGGCAGCTCCACCCACTATCTGGATTAACTCTTTGTCTGAGTATGGCCCTTGGGTCACATAGCCACCTCAGTTTAAATGTTTAGGGTGCACAAATAAGCACAAATAATTAACAATTTTACATCTATCTCTAGGATACCATATATCACAACAGGATATGGTTTTTCCTATGCCCATGCAGTCTAGACCAGTTGCACTGGGCACATGAGCACAATTCTGGGCTTATGAGCCCTCGTTAGCCGGCTAACAGCCTACGCCGAAGATACTGCTGACAAGTTCCGAGGCTTCTCATTCTGAAGCGAATCCCAGGTTAGCCCATTAGCTTCGGCCCGTTAGCCTACGCTTAGCCTGTGACACTAAGGGTCTAACTGGCTGCTCATGTGCCCAGCTTAAGTGTTGTCTGGTTCTTACTATTCAGGAGAACCCGGTCTTGGTTCCAACTTTTTTTTAATTTGAAAGAACCTACAGTTCGGTTCAAGAATTTTTAAAATTTTTGTTAGGACCTCCAGTCTGGTTCCAGACCCAGTGTTCACATTTCAAAACTCCTGGTTCTTGGTTCTTAAAAAACAGTTCCTAAATGGGTCGTTCTATCTAACTACAGCATAGTCCAAAACTGATTTTTCTTAGTTACCTACTGGCATTGTACAACAACAAAAAATGTGACCACTTATATCAAGTGGTCATCCCTAAACCCCCTCCCCAATTTCCAGTTCCGGTTCCAAGGTTGATTCCAGTTCCAGTTCTGGAAATTTTTTTTCAAAATTCAAAACTGACAATCCAGATAACAGAGAACCGGAACCAAAATCCAGACAACACTAGTCTAGACCTTAGCTCATTACACATGTGGGAGGTAAATTATGTAGTTCCATCTATCGCAATGTAGAACATTTCTGGTATATACAATATAGCATAGTTTGACATGAATGTAATATGTGCCACTAATAACAATCACACTATATTCTGGGGGGTACTTATGCTGTTTCATATTAATTAGTTGGGGTGCCTCACAAGTCCAATTTTTTTTTTTGCAATGAGCCGATTTCATTGGCCCATCGCAAAAAAAAGTTGAAACTATGAAGGCTCCCCAAAATAGAAGATTCTGTGGAAAGATGGAGTGCCTCCCCACTATATAGGTGAGAAGGGGAGAACTTTGGGCAAAACACATGGGATTAAAGTGAGGTGCTATTGGGAACCCACTGGGAACTTGAAGGGAACATGTTGGAAACAAAGGAAAAAAGAAAAAAAATCCTCGCCCCCCGCCCCCCCCCCCCAAACTTAAAAGGAAAAAAATGAAGGCATGCTGAGCCTTCCCATTGGCTGCATGAAATATTCCTTTCCAAAACTGTTCATCACCATTTTTGGCCTGCGCTAATAGCCCCATTATAAACTGGGGGTACTTTTTTTTTTAATTTATTGGCCCTCTCCTTGTTTAAGGAGAAACACACTCATTTTCTTTGTTTTTGGCTCCTTGCTTTTGTCTGTTTGAGTATGTATAGCTGTTGCTGCAGATTGTTACGGGGTTTAAAGTATTCATCTGTGTACCCATGACCTCTAATAATGAGCTCCAGCAATTCTCAATTTTGACAATGACGTCATTGATACGGTACATGAATAATTCCATTTGTTTGCTCTCTCTCTTTGCATAAGGACTCAAGAGAAGTTCTATCAACCCACTTTCTCAAATTTGGCTCCTTGTTTTTGTGTCTGTTTGAGTACTGATGTTCCCTTGGATTGTTTATTCACAGTTTTTTTTTTTTTTGCACGGAAAATACATTGCAAAAAGAGAACCAGTACACCACGAGGCCAGGGGGACACCCAACCCCAGCACCAAGAACCACACACATACCAAAGGAAACTCCTACTATTGTAAGGTGCTTGATAGCACTACCTAACTTTAGGCCCGTCCCTAGCGCAGATGAGATGCTGTGGACCCCACAGCTTGTCAAAAGCCTCCAACAAGCTGGCCTCATTGGTCAGTTTCCTCTTAATTTTCTGAAGTGTATGTTGCCACTCCAATCTACCATAATCCAGAAGACCATCCCACATCACTTTCTTAAGTTTGATATCGTGCCACCTAGCACCATTGAAACTTGGATCATTCCTCTCAAGCCAAATTGACTAGAAGGTAATACCTTTAACTAAGGACCAACAAAAGTTGAATTTTCTAAATTTGTTAGGCAATTTCTTATTAAACAAACATTGTTCAAGGCTAAGGGGCCTCTGAGCCAAGCTAGCATCTACAGGAGACTTGAAACTATACAAGAATGAGAAGGCTTGTTCCCATGCTGTCCTAGTGCTAGGACATTGCCAAAACCTATGCATGATGATTTCTGGGGTTATATGTTCAAGAGGGACAATCTACTTGGATGTTATGATTTACTTTTCCCCTCTAGGTATTTACAACAAAGGCCTTGCGTCACAAAGACCAGAGGAAACTTGCCTCCTTTTCGCCCCTTCTCTTGGCCCAAACATCTTGCCATTTTAGCTTGAAGTTTGGTGAGAGGATTTGGTTCCATTTCTCGGACACATTTCTTGAAAGGGTTTCCTTTGGATTGAGCAACTTCTTGCCCTCCCTAGCATTATAACTCATTAGCTCCCTCTATTCCTTCCAATTCCATAAACTAGGGTCAAAACCCAAGTCCTCAATGGCACCAAAAAATAATTTTATCAAATTGTCATTTGTTTTAGCTTTGATGCATACGCTAACCCTCTTTAGTGTACCAGAGAATAGCAAACCCCTAACCACGGGCTAGAGTAACCTAGAATGCACTCTCACTTTGTAAACATGTACCCCACTAGGCACCTCCATCTATTGTTGTAAAACCCCATCAATAGTTGATATAAATTCCCTAACTATGCAAAAGACTCGAATTGGATCCTGTGACATACCTTCAAAAATGCCAACCCATTCACCACATGTAGCTTCCACATAAAGGTTTGTCATGTCTATGACCCAAATCTCCAAGATATAGTTCAACATCCGCTACCATATGCATTGTTCATCAGCTTCAAACTAAAACCTATTTCTAACTTCCTCCCAAAAATGGAATTTGTTCAAGTTTGAGTCCCACAAGTCTCCTACTTGTTGTAACCTTGCTACATGTAGTTCTTGAGCACAAAGTATGGAGATACCATATTTTGAACCCCTAAAATTGGAACCCCACCATAAGTTAACCCTTTTAATGGATTTCACATGTAAGGGAAGGATGAACTGCAATTTGTCAACAAAATGCTTCCACACCCTCAAAATTTGCCCCCATACTTTAGAACCTAAACTAAAAACATGTCCTTTAACCATAGCTCAATTAATACTTGGGCTCCAATTCTTGTGTTGGGAGGGTTTACATCTAGCTAAATTAAACCTGAATAAGGATTTGAGGTTGGAATACCCTCGTTTTAAGGCAGTAAGGACCCACTTACATAGCAAAGCTAAAGAGCACCTTCTAGATTAGTTAGGCCCAACCCTCCAATGTTTTTATGTGCACAACAATCCCCCCAATTGACCCTTGTTTTTGCATGATGACCATTTCCGGCCCATAGAAAAAAATTTAATAAAGTCTTGCACTTCTTGATTACTTTCTTTGTACCTCCCCAAACCCTAATGAAAAACCATAATGTGGATGCCGACACGGAGTTGATGACTATAGCCCTACCAACAAGAGGCAAATGAAGAATGTTCCAATGCCTAAGTTTTTTCTGTAGTTTTTCAATTAGAAAAGCATCCACCTCCTTAGTATCTAAATTTAGCCCAAAAGGCACCCCCAATAGCTTAGCAAGCTCCCCGTCCTTCACCCACTTTCACCTAAATTCCTCTATCCACTTAGGTTTTTGTCTCTCTTTCTTGCTACTTAGGCCATGGATTTGTCCAAGTTGATATCCAATCCACTTATAAAAAGGAAAATTGTTTAGTAGATGAACTATAGTTCACAAATTGCCTTCCTTTCCTTTCACTGAAAATGTAGTATCATCCACATATTGAGATAATGTATGTTGCCTTGTAGGCCCCAGGAGAGAGATCCCTTTTATCACCCCTGCTTGTAGCTTCCTTCATCATGAAATTAAGAACTTCCCTAGCTAAAATGAGAAGGTAAGGAGCCAAAAGGTATCCATGCCTTACTCCTCTTTCCACTTTAAAGGAACTAGTAATGCCCCCATTGATACAAACTGTCACTTCCGCGTCTTGAAACAAGACCTTCACCATGTTTACGAATTCAACTACTATCCCCATTTTTTCCAATGCCATGAACAAAAAGCCTGAACTTATTTTGTCATATGCCTTTGCAAAATCCAGTTTAAGAAAAACTAGAGGTTGGTTAGACCACTAAACCCAATCAATGGTTTCTTACATTAACAAGACGTTGTTTAGAATATACCTCATTGAAAGGAAGGCTATTGGGTCAGTATCCACCACCTCCATCAAGATAGGTTGGAGTCTTAATTGCAATGTTTTAGCAAAAATCTTGTAAGCCATGTTCGAAAGAGTAATGGGATGCCAATTCCCCAAATTTTTCTTCTCTCTAGCCTTGAACAAAAGAGTTATCATCCCCTTGTTAACCCCCTTAGGGAATTGCCCCACTTGCATTGCTACCTTAATCATCTATGAAAATTCCTCTCTTATTACCTCATAGCAAAAAAGGTAAAACTCTACCACAACCCCACCATGGACTTTGTGACTAGGTGAAGTTCCTCCATTGAAATTGGTCTGCCTAGCCTAGCATTCAGCTCACTAGAAAACTTTTTGAGTAATGATTCCAAAACCCCAAGCTCTCATTTCTATTTGTTCCAAGGTTTCTTCTTTAACTTGGTACAACTTCTTGTAAAAATTGCAACAAACAAATTCTAAATCCTCCTCTCTAGATACCGCGATATCATCCTCATCTCTTAGAGTGAAAATCAAAGTTTTACTAGGTTTTGACTTGATAGTCAAGAAAATTTCTTTAGACACTATGTTACCTAATTGATTCCACCTAATTCTGGCCCACAACCTCTGTCCTGCAGCTTTCACATCTTCTAATTCTTGTATTTTATTTTTTAGACTCCCCACCTCCAACTGTTTCAGTTTGTCTTGGACTGACTTTTGCAAATCTAATTGCACTATTTCTAGCTTCTGTCCTCATACAATTTCCTCCCTTCGAAATGTCTGTGGCTTTGTTATTCGGGGTTTATGTGTGTTCATGCCTGTAGCAGTAACCACAACTGATGATAATCCCAATACATCTTTGATAATGTATATGGACATTTCTCTTTGTTGGCTCTTCATGTATAAGGAGAGCTTTGGAGGTCAACTTTAGCCATTGCATCAAAAAGACCTTACAATCCATTGTCTAGAGCATTTAAGCTTGTATGCATGCATATGAGGAAAGTTCAAGTCCAGATGACCGACCTATAATGGAAGGGCAAATAAGAGAATCATGGCCAGTATAATTGAAACTGTGAACCACCAAAAAAGCATGCAAGCCAGTGATTTCTTTTCAAATTTCAGATGTTGCTTCATTTGCTAGCATCCCACAAGGGATTAAGCATTAAATGGTAACATGTTTTTAAAACCTGTCTAAACAGTAAAAAAACTATTTAAAAAACTGCTACCAAACTAAAAGCACAGTCCAAATTTGGCAAAAACAATTCCAAAAATAAAGACTTTCTTGAAATTTGGTGTCAGAAAAATGGGAATATTGTGACAGAATAATATGCCCTTTTTACATTTATTTTTCTCATTTTGGCAATAGTTCGCACCAAAAAGAACCACTGATGCCAGCTATCCAATTATAGAAATTCTTATGGGCACACAGGAATTATGATGGCATTTTAAGCATTTGTATGGTGTATGCAACTGTGAATCCAAAGTTGCTATATGTAAGAGATGTGTTGCAAGTCTGTGAATGCAGAGCTTATGTTCTAGAGATTGGGCCATACAAGGTCGGTTCTGCCAGGTAAGCCATCCCTTGGACTGCCCAGGATTCACTTATTTGGCAGAATCAATGGTCTTCTTTGGCTTCTGGAAGGTTGCAACTGGCACAATTGGCCTTCTAGGGGCACCTCACTAATGTCAACAGCAGATAGGTCATCCCACACAAAAGGTAGCTATTGACTTAAAAGTGGGTAGGTTGCTAAAACAATCAGGTCAGTGGTAGACTCTTGGGTCACACACATGATTGTGAAAACCTTGGCTTCTGCCTGCCTGCTCCTTGAAATTCACTGGCAGAAAGGGCAGCAGGCAAACAAAATGCGCACATCCACGCATAGTCTGCCCACCTTTTTAGCTGCTCCATCTAATTTTCTCTCCCTACCCTCTATGCAATTTCGTAAAAACAAATTTTTGTGGAGGCTTACCATCCACCCCTGGCTTCTTGCAAGCTGCTTACCTCGGTGTGGGTGTAGTCTTACTGCCTTGAGAAGAGTCGCCTGCAAATGGAGGAACCTGTCTGTTTGGAGGAGGACCATCATGTTCTTCAGTATCCTCCAAGTTGACAGGCTCCTGCACAGATCCACCCACCAAATCAATTGGAACACCATTGTCCATGCCTCCAGCAGTGTCACAAGCCTTGGCAATCTTGCCCCAAATCATTAAACATCGCTCAAACCATGGCCACTTGCATTGACCTGTGTCAGATTCTCCATGCTTATGTTTCAACTGATTAAATTTCTTCCACATTTTGTGTACTTCGGACTGAACTTGAGCCCAAGTGTGCGGAGGGGTCAATGGAAATGCCTCCTCAATCTTCAATAAAATTTCTTGCCACTGGTGCTGTGTCAAGCTGTTCATGCTATTGGCAAGAAACTTCTCAAACAAATCCATCAACAATGCTATAGAATCATTTTTCCAATCTCTTGGATTTAGGTGGAGCTGGAGGTGCTGTGCAAGGCACAATGAACAAGGGAAGTGAACAGCTTGAACCCATCATCATCAGGTACAGGAAACTTGGAAATTTGGCTCTTGAGACGGTTCCATGGTGAGAAAGACAGAAGAAAATGTGATTCAAAGAAAAAATTTGAGAAACACAGTGCCTGTATTGTGTGCAGTGAGAAAATGGCTACAGAATGGGGGCAGGTGAGCACGGGTGAGTGCGAAGGTGAGAAGTGAAACTTGGGAGAGATTTGGGCAAAGTGCTAAACAGAACTCAGGAGAGACTCATGCAGAGTGCTAAATGGAGCGCTACAGTTCGTGGCCAGGCCAGAAGGGGAGCTTCAGAATTTTCTGCCTGCCAGGTTTTGTGGCTGATCACAGGTAGACTTGCTTCTCGCGTGGCAGTCTGCCACGCTTCTTCCTTCATGTGCGCAACCCATCTGTCTCCCAATATAGCTGCAAGGGAGCTGGATCAGCTGCCCTTGGAATCACTGAGTGCATTTAGAAACACCAAAATACGTGTTCCCCTTTTTTGGTTACACCCACCCAGCTAAGACTACCTAACAAACTTCAATCACCACATGACCACTCACTATCCTTCTTCCAAAGCTTCACTGGCCACAAACATCATCCCAGTGGACCACAGGCAATTTCAAACTGTTATTGTCACACAATCTTTGGCTGCCACTGGCTGCCATGAATTACATGTATAATATTCCAGGCTAGGAAAACCCCCACATCCTTTCCCTGGACTGTGCCCCAGGTTTTTGAATATGAGCAGAGTGATAATATCAGTCTCAACTGCAAACCATTTGCCCAGCCCAGCCCAATCATTTTGCTCATACACCACATATTTTGGCAGGACTGAGATGCTAAGGACCTCACTGTTCAAAACTTCAAGATCCTTCAACTGAACTAGAGGCAGAAACCCAGGAAATGTGGTGTAATGATGTCCTAATAAATGATTTGCAACCACCCAGCATGAATGAAGATATATGTTCTGGATAGACAACTAAATGCATGGAAACAAAATCTCAGGATGTATATGGATGGGAATTGAAAAGGAACTCCTGGAGATGGTTGAATTGGAAAAATAACTCAAACCATTGAGAGCTTCACAAAGAAGAATGCTTCTCATCACCTTTGCTTGGTACCTGCTGAGGGCAGGAAGGCCCATAGATATCATATCGCCGATGCTGCAGAAAGCAGACAAGCATGAGAAAAACCATGGCATGCAGTTCTCTTCTCTAGATCATGTTGGAATGCCTAAAATTACTCTTATTCATCACCAGGTTCATATAACCCTGCAAGCCTTGGGTAGATTCTCCAGCAAATGGTACAACCAGGCTCTCACGTACTTAATAAAGAAGCTCTAGCATCATTACTGTTTGCACACATAAATGTAGGATATGCATGACCAAGGGAGTTATGGGCACAACACCATAACTTCAGTCTCAGATCTCACCTGCTCAATTGGCATACGAAGTCTGATTGCTTGCAACATTGAGAGATCAACTTGTGCCACTGCTATCCCTGTAACCAGCTTGTCTACAAAGGGCAGACAAACTACACTCCTTAATGATCAAGTTGACAGAAGATAAGATGCATACACATAGCTATTCTCTGGAGGTCTTGCTATGCATGCCCTTGCAGAAACAGTGACTACAGACCAAATTATTGGATTTGAAGTCACCAAGTATACAGAGTCTGGCCCAAAACTGCTAGGCATTAATTGAGAACCAACCCCAAAAAGCAAGAGCAAGAGCAGAGAGAGAAAGAGGACCTGATAATCGGGCAATGACTGTGCCCCAAGGGTCAATGATCATAGCATCACCATAGCTCTCTCGTCTGTCATTATGCTTGCCAGCCTGGGCTGCTGCTAATACCTGCAACAACCTCAACATGAGGACCACTTCTTGTTCTTTCTATAGATATCAGTTCATTCAGCCAGTCACACCATAGAAGTACCAGGGTGATCTATACACATTCCCATTGCACATGCTTTTTGTATGTACTACTTGCATTCTGTCAGCTTCAAATCCAGACTACACTAAGAGGATGAGATGGAGTGTACATAACACTGAGTCTCAACTGCTCGAGCACGGAGCAGAAGCTCCCAGTGGGCTTCCCCAGTCTTCTTAGTGAAAGCAGATGGTACCAGCAACACCTGTGCAGAAGGCAATGCCACCTTATGTCAACATATCAAATTCACCTGAACACTGAATACATTGCTGTATTAAGCATAAAAGAAGTCCATGGAGTCTACAAAGAACCAATAAAGAACACTCACTTCAGCATTTTCAGCAAATCGAAGTCGTTGATAAAGCTCTGGAAAGCGAAGATCGTAGCATACAGTTAAACCTAGCTTTCCAGCAGGACAATTGGCCACTACAACCTCTGATCCTGTTGTTGACAGTCCCAATCCCACTCACCCCTCAAGACAGGAGAAATGTCAAAGTCAAACCTCCTATGGACATGCTACCTCCTGCAGAGAAAACTTGACACTCTATTCATCAAGAAGTCTTCAGATATCACCCCTGCAAAGAGAGCTCAAGAGCTTCCAGGAACAAAATATCGTCACAGCTTTTTCTTCTCATGCAGGAATGATTCATCATTGTCATTGAAATGGCAGAAGCAACAGGTGGAAGAGTGAATTGTACCAGGTGCAGTACTATTGCTTTCTTTCAACACCGGACCTCCTGGAACATCAACATCAAACCTGCAACCCTGGCAGCACTCTCATTATGCTAATCTGAAACAGAAGGTTGATTCAATTTATGTTGAACCACCCTAGCAATGCCCTTCACCACGAGCCCTACCAGATAAAGAGAGGGAGAGAGTACATACAGGTGAATTTTGCGATAAAAAGTACAGATTCTGCCATAGTTGTCAAGAAGTACATGTGTGTTGTATATATGCTTGTCATCAGGGCCCTTCTCTTGAAACCCTCCAAGTGCTAGCCACAACCCTGCCTCTCTGCATCAGACTCTCCCCTCAGTGAAACAAAACTTTGTCACATTCAGTTAGGCAGACAGAGAAAAGGCAACTTTTGCATAAGTGTTGCTGACAGAAGATTCTGCTCCACTAAGTCTACAGAGAGATAGAACACACCTAGCCAAAGACTGGTAGCGTTTCATGATGGGTCCGGTCAATGGCTCTGCGATGCCCAACGCCTCCCCATCTCTGGACCCAATGAATGAGAAGCATTCTGGCAGACTGAGGAGTTTGACACCCGCTGCCGCTGCTTCCTGTCCTCACCACCCCACAGGAGAGAAAACATGTAGTAAATTAAGCTCGATGCAGCTTGAGTGTAACAGCTGTGATGTGGTGATATGCTACACTAATCTGGTGCTAAAACCTAGAGTGATTTTTAGAGATCCACGCACATGACGAGTTTCTTGCAACTTGCAGCTTAAGAAGGGTTATTCGACATGAGAAGGTCGAGCTATTGAGATATCGATTGAAGCACAAGTTGGACCAACCAACCCATAACTAGGGCTTAGATATCGCAGAAAAAAACAAAAACGTTCAAAACAAGACTTTTTGCCTCCAACGAAAAAAAGAAAAAAATAAAACACAACACAACACAACACAACACAACCCTCCCAATGCTTCAGGAGGACAAAAAGAAGAACGAATTGCCTCAAGTGGGAATAACAATTTCAATGGAGATCGTTTGAGAGCAAATCCTGCAACAGTTACAAGCAGTGGAATCAGACGAGAGAGTGACTGTGCACCTTCACAAGGCGGGCGCAAGTGATGAAATTTGCGTTTGTATCGGAGATGGCAGTCATCTGCGCCACAGCCACCTTCACTAGCGGGGGTACCGCAAGCAACGCCATCGCCATTCCTTTCGGTGTCCAAAGTCTGTCCCAAACAATTGTGTGCTCCTGCAAATGAAGGCATCCAAAGGGTAGGGTAACTACGCCTATCACCGAACACTTAGTGGCTCGGAGGAGGTCGAATCCCGTGTTAGGCCGTTCTCTGTTTTGTTAGGAACCTTAGGGGTCAGGCGACTTCTATTAACAAAATTTGTTAGAACCTCCAATTAAGTTTAATGTTGTTTTTCCAACATGGGGTTGTCCAGTATTAGAGTTTTTATTATTATTATTTTATTTTTTATGACAAGAGTACCACTGAAAGTTTAGGAATTCAAAATCAGATTGTGAAAAAAAAAACATTGGTCATTGCAAAAATTAGAAGGCAATTCATTTGTTTCAATTTGAAAATCATCAAACTAAGTCTAACTTGCAATAATTATGTGCCTAATGCTTACTCACTACTCACATATGTAGAATACACACTACTTTGCATTAACAGAATTCTTCAACATAGTTCAAACATAGGAGCAATTCACTACATAACTTTCAAAAACCGAGCTTGCGACAATACCAGTTGTACAAAAAGGCAACAAGATGAAGTACTCTCCTAAGAACAACCCTTTTGGATGTAACCTTGGTTGCATTGTCCTCAAGGAGTGGTCTTGATTGTGCTATCTTCAAGAAAGAAGAGTTGGTCTTGGTTGTGTTGTCCTGAAGAAGGAATGGTCTTGGTTGTGCTATCCTCAAAAAAGAAGGATTGGTTTCGAATATATCTTAACAAGCTAGTGGATACATTTGTATATGGGCAACGATTCAAACCTAACACTTGATGAGAGTGTCTTCTAATTGCATCAACTCATCAACAACATGCAACCCCTATGGCTCTCCTTCCTTCAACATCACTATGTAGTTGTCATCTTTCACCTTTTTTGCATATACACCATTCACACTTGCTCTTAAAGCATCTTCAACGATTCACTATAAAATGGCATGCACGCTAGTTTTGGATGAAGCAATACACCAAATTGGTGTACAAGTGGGTTTCAGGAGACATGGGAACAAAAAAAAGATTGTATTAGTTGAGTGTTTGCATTTATTGCCCACACACTTCCCACTATTGATTGGTCAGTCACACTAATTGGCCCACGTGTGCTTTACATGATTCCTCAGTGTTTAAAGTTTGGTATGTGACGTTCATGGATGGGGAAGGAAGTACATTTAATACAACATTTGGATGTGAAAACATGGTGTGCATGCCATTTTTTAGTGAACCACTAGAAAGGCTTTTAGGCCTTACATATTCAATGTCCTCCAAATTTTAATAGTCACTCAATAAATTAATGTAAGTTCAATGACACCACCAATATCAATATATGGACATGTTGAATGCAATGTCATTGGAAAATGTTGAAGCAATTTATGGAAGTGCTTCCATGTTTTTTCAATTGGAAATGTTATTCTTATCTATAACTATTGCAAGAGTTAATTCCAAAAGCAATGATAATTTCATTCAATTTTTTTTAATGCAAAAACAAGCTATAAAACAACCACAAAATATGGTGGAAGAATGGAATTTGATAATAAAAAATGAATTCATATTGTTGGCATTTGGAAGTTAATGCACACCATGTTTCAACAACAAGATGCCACTTTCAAAGATCATCATCCTTATGCAAGCCATCACCATTAAATGCATGCAAGTATTAAAATATCTCAATAGTAGCAAGAGTTGAGAATTGTTATTATGTCATTGAACTCTAGTTTTGGGATTACAATGGAGAAGAACCTAATGAAAAAAGGATCGAAGGTAGATATAATTTATGTGAATGTTGCAAAACCAACTTTAAAACCACAAAGGAAAGTGCAATGATGTTGAACACCAATACTATAAGCATAATGCAAGAGGCTAGGTTTGTAAATAGGGAGGTGAAGCCCAACCTCTATTTTAACTTTGAGTTCACAAAATAGTCAAAACAACATTCAAGTAATGCAACAACAACCCAAAAAAATTGAGCAAGGATGATGTAAAACTAGTCAATGTCATCATCCTAAAGCTTCAAATTCACAAAGCAAATCAACAAGAGAGAAGAAAACAAGCAATGCAACAATAGAAAAAGAAAAATCGAACTAGAAGGTGAAATCAAATAATTATCCTAACTTTGAATTCACAACTAGATCAACAACAAAGTCTAAAGAACCAAATGATGTAATGCCCATAATAACAAAAATAGATTCAATGAATAATGGAATTTAAAAGGAGAAAAACATTACAAAGGTGAAGCCAAACAATGAGAATAATGGAGAAAACATAAACAATTGGGGGTGATGGAAATTGACAAATACCTAAACCCTAAAAACAAAAACCTATTTGGAAAAGTCAATAATTATTAATGATGATTCTATAAAAAAAACTTGGAAATGCTAGTTCTAGGGTTCCAAGCCCAAGTCCTATAAAAAGGCAAATCTTAAGTTAAGGTTTTAATTCAATTATTGAGGCATCACTACTACAAAATGTGGGTGTAGTTCACTAATCCATGTTCACTAGACCAGTGAATTCACTGTTTTTTCACTAGTCCACGTTCATTGTAACTAGTGAATTCACTCAAAAATCTAGTGAAATCACTTGGCGTACAAGGACACCTTTTGTTGTAATTCATGGGTCAAGCTTCAAGTTTTATGACTTTTACCTAAAATTGTTTAATATAACTGAGAATTATGGAAAACCACCCAACATTGTTCCTTTGTTTCTAAAATTCAACTTTTTTTGTAGCCTTCCACCTATCATTTCTAATGTTGTAAAAATTAATTGAATGAATTAACTAATGAATAAAATCTGCCATTTGAAAATGAAGGGGTTAATGTAATGGGAAAAAAACACACATGTTAAGGCCACCCATTAATATCTCGATTTTTGTATATCAAAAAAATAGAAGTAAAGGTCAAATACATGCCAAGTAACAAATATTCAAAAACAATGATAATTCAAATAAACTATCATATTTTCAAATCAAAGTATATGAAAAAAACTTAAAGAAAATCCAACATTCAATGTTGTCAACAAATACAACTTCAAAAAAAAAAATCATTTCAAAATAAACTACAACTTCGACAAAAAACAAATATAACTTCAAAAGAAAAATTGGAGAACTTCTAAATGGAAAAAATAACTTCAAGAATGTCTTCTTTGCAAATTACTTCACATAAAAAACTAAATATACAATGAATATTTACCCCCTTGTCATTGAGCATTAGCCCAAGGTCCTAAATAAATCAAAAGTAGGATAAAGGCCACAAACGATGATCCCACCAAAATTGAATAAAAAGCCTTAAAATCTTTTCAAAACAAACATAAAATCTTATCTTGTTTCTAAAATTTTAATTTGAAACCTAAGTCAAGTAACTAATTTATTGAATCTAAAAATATACTCATTTTGGCATTATGTCTTTAGTAAACAAAGAATTTCAATACATAAATATGTTTGGTAAAAAAAGGTTTTGGTACAAAAGGTTTTTGGTAAAAGAACATTTTTAATAATTACAAGTTATGTCCAAAAGTACCTACTAAAAGTTTATTTTAACCTTTAAACATTATCCTCCCTTCTAATTGAGATCACATCCTTGGGATTTTTTATCCTAAGAGAAATTTCAACTATTTTATTGAAAACAACTACTCTACCATGCACTATAACAAAATGTGACCCTATAAGCCAAGTGATTTCATTAGATTTTGAGTGAATTCATTAGTTTTAATAAACGAGACCTAATGGGGATGCATTGAATTCACCAATCCATTAAACCAAAACTAATGAACTACACTTGTGCATTTAGTAATACTAATGAGAAAAGGTCTAGTGGGGTATGTAACATCAAAGGTAATTATAATGATGCCAAGGCTCAAGTCCATAACATTTTATTTGATTTCAATAGTTGCATCAATGTTGTCAAAAGTAACTTCATACCTTCAATAACTATTTTCATAGCACCCAATTTCCACCTCCATGTTGGTCTCAGTGTTTTTTTCATTTTCCAATTGGTTACTAAATCTTGACAAGGTGTGGGTTTAAGTTCACATAAATGAAACACCGTAATAAAAAACAAACAAAACATAGTTGGGGAAACCTTTTGGTAAAACCCTTAGCAAATTTTGTACAACTCTTCATATTTCTAGTAATTAATGAAAACATCATTAAGTATTTCAATGATGTCCCCTTTATAAAACTTTCATTATTTAACTAAATGACACCCCCAAACTCCTTGAAAGACTTAAAAGCAAATCCCAAAGTGAAAAATAGCCCCCAAAAAAATGTGTTAGGGCATGTTCCTTAATTCGTAGCATTTATGGGGTAAGAAGGGCATGCTAAAGCTTCAAGATGAAAACTAGGGAAAGTGACAAACGTGTCAATTATTCATATCAATATACACAAACCAAACAACAATTTGGTTAGTGCATAGTTAAAACATTTTTGGTGCACGAATGAGCCATGTGCACACATGAACTCAGAAGAATCACCATGGCCCGAATTTAGGGGAAATCACCACCTTCCCCCTTGTATATTATTTGTGACTCACCATGGGGGCTACACCCAAATGGCATTTTTCTCGAAATTCCCAAATCAAGAGTCCCACAATTCCCAAAATTGGGATTCTCATTACTTTGGATGCCCATAACTTCTTGTGAAGACTTCTGATTGAAGTGAGGTCTAGGACAAAGTTGTAACCCTTGTCGAAATTTTTCCAAAAATATATGACATGCCTTTTTCACGCATGTAATTCAAGGAGATTCCCAACTTTTAGTGGTTGGGAATCAAATTGACACTTTGACCCCCAACCCTTATTTCAACCATAACTTGTGTTATAAGTATTCAAATGGATCATGCGAGCCCATTTTTGACATCTAAGTCTTAAAATATTTTTAATGGTATAAAGAATTCCTCAATTTAATGAGTTTTGACCTTTTAAACAACTTTCTGAAAATTTGGGAGTCCATCAGGACTCGAACTCCCATAATGGAAGTCCACTTGGGAATGTGTGGGTTCATTCCCTCACACCTTCCCATACTCCCAAAAGTGTGAATGTGATTCCCGGCTTGCACCTTTCCATGCCCTTGTTTTAGTTATAAACCCAAGGCTAAAGTCGTGACAAACAAGTTGGGGAAACCCTTTGGTAAATCCCCGAGCAGATTTTATACAACTTTTCATCTTTATGGTAACTAATGAAAACATCATTAAGTATTTCGATGATATCCCCTTTATAAAACTTTCATTGTTTAACTACATGTTTTTCCTCACCGTCTATTAATAAATCAGTAGTTATGCTTTCATAAAAGTGTTTTCAATTTTTAAAACCTCAAAATCTACCATTTAATGGTGATACAACTTTGTTGCATCTACCTTCCTTGTAGGAGTTTTCATCTCATCTCCAATGGCATCCAATTGTGTTTGATTAATAGCAAGGTTGTTTGTCAAATCCTAAATATTATATTGGAAGTCATCAATATTTTCAATAGATTGCCTCAAATCCTCGTCCTAATTCCTCATGTTCTATTTATGGTTTTAAAAGTGATTCTCCTTGTTTAACCTCAAAGTTCCATATATCCTCTACTACCTTTAGCTCCCTTTCAAACATGTTGTCAAATAACTCCATTGTTTTTCAATTGTTTTTTTCTTTTCAATTCCCTTCTAGTTCTCTTTCGTTCCATTCTTTTTGGTTCTTCCACCACCCTTTGCCTTTTTCTATCTACATGTGCTTTAGTTAATTTCTTAACCTTTGCCTTGTTGATATTATCGTTCATTTTGGTTTCCAAAAAATAAACACTACTAATTTCTTAAAATCTAACAATAGTGACAATAACATGTAAACAAGGAAAATGAAAAGGAAGAAATGTGAAATTGGGTCTTCTTTTTATAGGAAGTTAGCTAAAAGTGAATGGTGAATGTGGATCAAGCAACAAGGAAAATGTCATGCCAAAACGTGGCATTGTTTCTTGGATATCAATTCTAGAATTTGGTGACAATTGTGATGATTCATCATATGTCACTTCAACAAACAAACACATTGGGGTTGAAAATTAGATGATAAAATGACAATTTGTGATGGATGAAAAATTTCCAAGTTTTGGATTAAAACTGGATTCCAATTCTAACGTGGAAAAAACTATTAAAATGGTCATTATTCTCCAATTCTTGGAAAATGATAGGTGATTCTAATTTTTCAAAATATCTAATTGATTATAATGTACCAGAATTGAGAGGTGATTCAACTATCCTAAAATTGGTAGGCGATTTTAGTGTTCCATGATCAATAAATGATTCCAATGTTTTATGATTTGTAGCCAATTTTGGTTTTGTGCCAATCTTAGTCAAGTGTTATAATCAAATTTCTATTTTTATAATGAATTTTTGATAATATTGCCCTCTCGAGAAATTTTGATAGGGTTTCCCCTTAGAAAAATTTCAATAGGGTTTCTTTTAGAAGAAATTTTAGTAGTGTTCCCCTATGGTGACCCATTTATCCCATTTTTTTTCCCTTGTGTTTGAACTTTCATTCATCTAAAAATTACATCCTAATTGAATTTATAGGGTTTCAATTTGTTGACATTGACAAGGATGGGATTGGGGTCAAACTCAAGTCCATAGTGACCAACAAAACAATGTTGTTTGCCAAGCAATATTGAATTTGGTATGGGCCAAACCACCTAAATTCTTGAATTTTCTAGTGTGTTCTTTTTTGGTTTTAGGAAACCATAACACAAGCCCCATGGAAAAGGATTTGGTTTTGTAATGGTTTTGTGGCCAAAGTTCATAATTCCATTGTCTTCTCCATGTAGTTTGAGTTGCCTCATATCTAGATTCCTTTAATTTTTCCAATTTTAACAATCTATTGGCTAATATTTTAATTAGTGAAAAATCCTTGGGAGTTGGTGATGGGCAACAAATATTATGTAGGCATTAAGGGATGAAGCCCATACACCAACTGAAATGGGGTATGTCATGTGGCCATTTTGAAGGTTATCTTGTAAGTATAAAAAATGATATGTAGATGTGCATCCCAATTTGTCTTGTTTTCATTCACCAATTTGGTCAACAATAGTCCAATTACTTTGTTAATGAATTCTATTTAACCATTACCATGTGGGTAATAAGTGCTGGAATTAATGTGTTTTTAACAAAAAATGAGTGGTTAAGATTACAATGTCATCATTGATGAAATGTGTGCTTTAATCAATAACTAAAATGAATGGATAACTAAACCTTGTCAAAATGAATTCATAAGTGAATTGTGTTGTGATTATTATTATATTTGTCCTAAATGTTTTGGTTTCCACCCATTTGGTAACAACCAAAATGAATTTTTTGTGGTGATCTTGTTAATAGCTTTGATGGGTTTAATGAAATCCAAACCTTACTTCAGGAAACTTGGTTAAACTGGCAAAGTAATGACCAATGTGGCCAAGTTGGTGGTGGTTAAATTTTCAATATGCTAATAGTCATCACAAGACTAATAGTGTTGCAAAGCGTTCAAATAGGTAGGCCACCAATATTTAACATCCAAGATCTTCTTGGGAATAATGTGTAGAAATTTGTCCCCCTTCCACTCCTTGATGTAGTTTTTTGCAACATAGTCAAAATTTGGTCTTAGCATAAGCACCATTTTAGTACTTGATCATGTTGTAGTTTGTACAACTGGCCTTGAATTATGGAAAAATGCAAGTTTTTAACATCAAATTTTCTTTTGTTCTTGAAAATACCTTAACAAAAAAAATTCAGTGGGAAAGTAATCCTAGATTTTTAGTAGCTAAACTAGTTGTAACAAAAATAAAAAAATTACATCAATAGTTTGGTTTGGGATTCTTGAGTTTTCAATGGCATTCGATAGTTGAAATAAAACATCTATAACAAAATGAGAATGGCTTGGTTTGTAAACTAGCAAAAAATCATATTCCAAAAAAAACACAACCATCTAGTTATTCTCCTAGAGACTTATGGTTTCTTGATCAAATATAAAAATGCAATGTGATTTATATAGAAGACAAACTTGTTGCTCAATAAATAATGCCTATTATTTTGCAAAACATAAAACCATGGCCAAGGCTTCCTTTTTAGTAGTAGTGTAATTTTTCTCTCTGTTATTGAAAAGACAAGATGCATAGGTAATCGACTAATCACATTTTCTGATAGGGTTTTGGGTGAACATAGCTCCAACTACCAAGTTGGAAACATCTACATGGACAAAAAATTCTATATCCCACCTAAAAGCAACCAAAATAAAAGCATCCAAATATTGTTATTTGATGGTTTCCCATGCCACTAATCAAAAACCTCAAATCTCCTTAATAGTTTGGTGATTGGAGCCATGATAAAGGTAAATTCCTAAATGAATCAATGGTAAAATTGGGCCATGCCATTGAAACAATATGTCCTTTTGGGTTTTAGTGGTTGCATATTAATTATTGTTGAATTTTTTTTTGGATTTAGTAATTTGCCTTCTTTGGAAGCAAATTATCTAATGATGACCCCAAAGCACACTAAGAACATGCACTTATCCAAATTAAGGGTGATGCTGAATTTTTTACATTTATCAAAACACAACTATAGTTTATCCATATGTGTCTTGAGGTCATTGAACACACTAAAGTCATCAAAAAACAACTTCATGAAGACCCCAAGATAGTTTTGAAAACCCATACTCACAATTCATTAATATGTCACTTGAACACTCTTTAATCCAAATGGGATGACAATCCATGTAAAGGCTCCCCAATTTGTAATGAAAGCAATTTTTTTCTTATCTTTTGAGGTTATCGTGATTTGGTGATGATTGGAAAATCCATCCAAAAAATAAAGACCTCATGAACTACCACCATATCCAAGATTTCTTTTGTAAAATGTAAGGGATATGGATCTTTTTTGGTGGTAGCATTCAATTTATGGAAGTCCATGCAAATCTTGAGCTTCCCCCTTTTTTTTAATACAACAACAATGGGGGAAAGCCAAGTGGGTTCTTCCACTAGGGCTATGAATTCAACAACAAGTAACTTGTCTAAAAAATTTATTTTACGATTATTGTATAATTAAGGTTCATTCGATACATGGCTTGATGGGCTAGTGCAATTGTGGTATCCAGTTCCTTTTTCCACATGAAGAGTTTTTAAGAATATTATTGTAAAAAGAGTAGAACAAAGAAGAAGAACCCAAAGATATAGTTCTAGGGTCGTTTTGGTAATTATATGTTGTTTTACATGTAGTTTTACATGTAGTTTTTTTGTTTTAAAGCTTGAAGAACAATTGATGTATTTGTTTTGTTTTGATAAAAAAAATATGTGCAAAAGTGTATAATATTTCTTACAACCATGAAATTACATAAGTTTTGTATGTATTTTTATATAATTTATAAGTGTTGGTTTTGTGGCACATATTCTATTGTAGGGATTTTCAATGAAAATTTGCTGCAGAAAATAATATTTACTAAAATATAAAAACATTGATTGGAAAAAAAAAAAAACGTGACAACCAATTAATGGGACATGGTTTTATGGCAACATTAAAAATCGAAAAAACAATTCAAGTTTGGGGACTATGTCTTGTGGTTTCCAAAAGTTGTTAAAGCCCATATGAGAAAGTTCATGCATCATTGGTTTGGACCCTATCAAATTTAGTATTGTTTATTAAACAATATTGCATTACTTGTTATTGTAGACAAATTTGGTTCAAAATATGTGTTAGTAGATGTGAACAAATTAAAACCTTTTTGACTTTTTGATACCATCAATTCACTTAGAACAATATAACCTATTGATACAATAGAATCATAATCTAATGTTGAACCACAAGTTTTTATTATTTATCTTCAAATCATCATTGATAAATAATTATTTGTGATAAATCAATTAGGACAAACTATCAATACACCTAATCATTATGACATTAACAATTTATATTTTGTAATTGTTTGTTAATTAACAATTTGAACAAGAGGTGCACAATGTCATTCACCATCTTCAAGCATAACATCTACATGCACCACCAATCACTTAATAATTTTGAATTCTAAAGAAAATTTAGAATCAATTTTTAGTTCTCACCAAAATCATGTTTGTCATACAATGAATAGACCAAAGAAATAAGTGTAGCAAGCTATTGATGTTTAGAAGACATAAATGCAAAGGAGATCCAACACATTTTAGAGCATGGATAACGCAAGGATATATAATTAAGTATAATTGGCCAATGAAAATTGGACTCTAGGGTTTTTTAATTAATGTTATTTTGCAAGTAATGTATTAGTGAGAACAATTAGATAATATTAGTAAAAAACTTTTGTACACCATTATAAGGTTGGTCAAGGAATGAAAATGAATTTGTGCAACATTATCTTCAATCAATTTGTAGCTAAAATCCATCGATGGACTATTCACCAACACTACGTGCTGCAAGGACTAGTAGCACACAAAAAGAAAATTACAAAGTGAGTGAAACCTTACATGTTATTATTTTTTATATTATATGTAGTCCCAATTTTCTCTAAAATTGTCTACACCATACCATGCATCTACCTTTATGTAGTTGTTTAATTTCTTAAACCCTATTTGATGACATCAAAGTAAAATAGGAGCAACATTTTTAACTTCATGTTCAAAGTTGGTGATAGGTCATTTAGGATGCGCCTAACCCAACAATTGTTTCAAAATTGGTACCTATTAAAAATTGCAATAAAAATTCCATCAACATTTCAAATCTTTAGCATTTTAAGAAAAAAGGTTTTTCAATGGGCCAAATACCACAACAAAATCATTAATTCCTCCATAGGATCAAACACATGAGGAACAAATCTAATTAAATAGTAAGTCATCATAGAACTTTTTTACTACAACACAATTTAGTGGACCCATCAAAGCTTTGGCATCTTTGTTCTTGGATCATATTGAAGCAATTTAGTGTTGAACCCAATTGGAGGAATAATTAACTATTAAAGTTCAAAAACCATAAATGTTCAAAGCAAATGTTCACACTTGTGAAGGTTAAATTTGTGTTTTGAAATCCAAAGTTCAACACCATGTTCAATAACTTCATGTTTTTAATGATAAAATTGATACCTTTGAGTGGATTCAAACATAGTATCAAGTAATGATCAACGTGCATGAATAGTTACAAGAGTATAATGTTTGATTCAATAAGGAATTAGAACAAGCCGTTATAAATTTCGAGGCTTTGAATTGATAACATGTTAAGGATGTAGATGACATTGCTTGTCAAACAATTGAGTTGATTCAACTCAATAACCAACTTATTCACTTGTAAGAGCAAATTACTAATATGAAAATCTTTCTTGGTAAAATTGATAATGACATTATTTTGTAGATTGCATAGAAAAATGCAAAGATCAAGTGTCTACAACAATAGATTTCATAATTGCAAAAGATTCCATCTACTATTGCCATTAGCAAAATGTAAGAATATGAGGAAATGGTTTTCAAACGTACTTTGGAGATAATAAAAAAAAATTGAACTATGTCACAACCCATAACTACAACACAAATACTAGAATCACATTATGCCATTTTGTGGTTTTGAGATTTTAAATCATTTGTTACCACATAAGGCTAATGAATAGTTATATCTTCATAAGATTATTACATATGAACAAGCCTTTCCAAATTGTATGTATTTGCCTCTAACAAATACCAAAAAATATGCTACATCATTGAAGCACATCAACATATGCTAAAAAAAAGACTATATTGATTTGTAAGTCCACCAAATGGACTTTCACTTGAACAAGAGAGACCAACTAAACTTTGGGGTGACACATATTAGGAGTTAACTTTTGCAAGGCTTCAATTTCTTATAGAGGTAGTTTAGATAGGAGTATGATTTGTAGTTTCATTGAAATTTATGGATTTTCATTTGTCAAAGGCTAATTTAAAATTAGTGGTAACTCCTAATCCTAGTTCATAGATTTTTATCAATGTTCATTAGATTATACAATTAAACATTGTAATAACTACTAAAACCACATAATTGGTATCATCACAACAAAACCTAGACTTATGATTTTTCAACATTCTTTCATTTTTATGGATTCCAAGACAAAATCTAATGTACAGAGGGTGTAATGTTAATTGATTTTTTGTATTATTGTTTATAAAACCAATCATTAATTAGTTTAAACTGGTATAATTACTAATTAGTTATACTACTTTGAATACCAATTAGAATATACTAGTTAGTATTTTTAATTTTGAATCCATTAGTGAAATATGTATATGCCATACCAAAATTGATTTAGTATGAGGAAAAAGAACCATAAATTCAACATATTTTTTACAAATTCAATTTGAGAGTTTTGCACCTTTTTTCATTATTCTGATTTTTTTATGTAAAAAAATGTTTATAATAAGTAAATCAAAGCTAAACTAAAAAATGTAAATGTGTAAAAAACCAAAAAATAGATTCTAAAAATATAGATTGCAAATAGAACAAAACTACATAAAAAATGTAAGAAGTTAACTATAACTTCAAAATAGAGTCAAGAAGAACAAAATAAAATTTTCTCAAAAATATTTTTTTGGTGTTTAATTTATCATGTTTTCACCCCTTAATTTTAACTTAATTGCCCATTTTGAGATTCCAAAATGGTTGTAGATAAGGGGAAAAATATGAAAGGAAGGCGATTGCTAGGAAGTCCAACTCCCCTCCTTTGTTTGTGTGGCAATTAATGTTGTTTTGATAAAGTTTTCAAGATAACTTTCAATTCGAATGACAAGTAATTGGAATTTCACGTATATGGGAGATTTTTTGGAATCCTTTGTATGGTCATCCATGGACCATTCCAAAGACAATTTTAGAAATAACTACTTCATTGTCAACCCTAACTAGTTCATTTCTTTTTTAATAACTATCTCCCACCTTTCCCAATAACTACTTCCATTTTATAACTACCTCACTCTTTTTCCCTATCCACCATCAGGGATATGAAAAAATAAATTAACATGTGTCTTTTCGTGTCCATGAAATGTATATTAATTTAAATTAAATTAGACATAAATAATGATGAATTATTGAAAACCATATGAAAACATAAGAAATAAATAAAATAGTTGATCATCATTGGTAGTGCGCAACAACACGAAGTTCAAATTTTGATTATGGCTAATTTTTTCATGCGATATATTTGGTGAGATTTTAATATTAGTTCTTCAAAATTCATACATTGTCAATTTGTATTTTGTTTCAATTTTCAAGAACTCAAACCTCCATTTTAACATCACCCACAATTTTAGTGACGATGATAATCAAAACTAGTTTAGGTGAACCAAGTATAGGGTATAATAGTGCTTGTCAATTTGACAATTCCATTTGGTTGTCAACTTGATAATTCTGTAAAATGGAATTATTGTTTTTTGCCATTTATCTCCTTTGGAGCCTCAAATCCTTATAAGAAAAAATTAGTGTCTTGCCTCAGGAACATGTGGAGATTTCTTAATTTCCCAAGGATATTTTTCTTTTCTTTATTTTTTTGATATTTTTAGTCTTGGTGCAAATAAGGAAAATTGATTACATGTTACACATTGCATCATATCATTATTACCTTTTAGTTGAAATTCATTTATATCAAGGTTATTTCAACATGTCATGTTACTAACACATGAACATGTGTTGTTTTGTTAGACTTCATGTGAATATGTCAATGCAAAAGGTGAATTTTGAAAAATGTTTTTTGCATTTAACATGCAAAAAAAACCATGGTGAAGTTGTTTCAACACTATTCATGGTACTTAAATCTTTTCTTTATTTCTCCCAACTCATTTATTTTTGTTTCATAAATTAGAAATTGTACAAATTTGTGTGATTTCTTGCAGTTATGTGAATATTATGTGGGAGTTGTATCTAAAAGGGCAAGAGGGAGCAAATGTGAAAGCATGCACTGAGTTTTGTAATGATTTGATGAAAATGTTTTTGAACACAAAGCAAGAAAGAAATGGACTAAAGGTTGGGTTTTATCATGTAGATTGTGATTTAAATGGAACTTTTTTGTCATAAATGACCAAAGTTTGGGCATGCACATATTTGCTTAGATTTGTCATTATGATTTGCATTCACTTAAGGTGTACATAAGTGATGTTTCATTTGATTAACTATCAATTGGTATCATCGCATGTTTGACAATCCAAATTTTCTCATCATGAATGTATAGAAAAGTCTTTGCATAAATATTCTATTGAATAAAATTGATTTTTCTATGTATTCATGATTGATCGATGTTGTGATCTTTTCATTAGTTTTTGGGAGATTCATTATTTAATTTTTTTGGAACATCATCAATTATATGGGTAGATGACTAATATTGTCCTTGTTACAAGTGTTATTGCTTGTTGATAAATCATAATAAACTTACAATAAAATAATTAGTGACTTTCTTTTATATGAATGTAAAATATTTTTGCAACTTATGAAAACCTTAAGAATTGTTATTGACATTGCAAAAAATGATAGAAAATGAAGATTCTATTATAATAAAATCACAACTTGATGAAATCAAGTGGTTTGTATGTTTTTAAAAACTCATTTGGTGATCCTTGTCCCTCATGCAAATATGACCTATTAAAATAAAACAATCCACTTGGTTTATTGCATAATTTATTATACATCTAGTTATTTACGTATTTAAATTTTATTTATTACCATAGTACCTTGATATCTTTGACAATAATTACATTATTTGTAAAAATGTTTTGATTTTCAAAAATATTTTTTTCAAAGAACAAAATTTTGTGAAGGAAAATGCACATAGTCTTTTCGAATATTCATGAATATTTTATTTTTAACATGAAATTTTCAAATTTTATCAATTATTTTACAACCATGTGTTAAAATTACCCTTGTACTACAATAACCATGCATCTTCTCTACATCCCATGAATATGGTAGAAAGGTTGCAACATTCCTTCAATGTGTGTCATTCATTGAATTAATGCACATGAAGATGAATGATTTACCACTATAGAAGCTTTAAAAGAATAAATAAAGAAGATGACTCAAGAAAAAACAAAAAAAACAACGATCCAATTCACATTCAATACACTAATGCTTACAAATGGGGTGCAAATTGAAATACAAAGACTTTAAAAACTATTTGTACAAATTAATCACAACAATGTTTTTTTAAAAAAATCATTGTTATGTAATTGAAAAATGTTCAAAGTTTAACTCTTGATTTAAAATTTTACCTTTCTCAAAGGTTTAATATTTTGATTAAATCAATTACATACTAACCATAAATCACATATCTTTCACCTTATAATCACTATGTATCATATCAAAAATTTAAAAATTCCAATTTTGTTTTTACATTTTATTATTTAAATATGCATGATTCACATTCAAATACACTTGTGTTTCAAAACAACTACACTTTTAAATTTAATGACCTATTAAATGATAGATTATTTAAATTTTAAAACATGAAACTACAATCATAGTTAAAGTTTTTTTTTTTTGACTGAAACAATATGATTACAAATTATAAGAATCCAAAATCTCAACATTTGGGTTCGTTAAAAAAAAACCATGTCTTGATGTATGTTCCTCTCGTGGTAAGTAATGAAAAATCTTGCTACTTTCGAATGGGAAGATCTTCTAATGTTGTTGAAGAATACACAAAAGCTTCACAATTGCATGAGGAATGAGCAATTCGCGACTGCGCGACAATCTTCGTATGGACAGATCCAGTTAGGAGAGCGTGTTTCCACCCACAAACTCTCGTCGCCGTTGAAACGATTCCGTGCTTCATGGGTTAGCACGCGTCAATGGACACGCACCGTACTTAACAGCTCGATGAACCTCAGCTCCTCATCTGCTTTGAGTGCACAAACGAGAGATTTCGACTGAGCAATTGAATTTGGCAGCACGGTTTGAAATTTGGTCCATCTGCATCGACGCTGCGTCGATAAGTACTTCTTCGCACTCTTCAGCCGGTTGACAATGTGATTCCTTTTCAGCTCCAGGCTGAGGATTTAGGGTTGATGACGTGTTGTGGAGGTTTACTGCGTTCATGTGACCGTGGCACATGTTGTACCTTGGAAAATCTGGTGTGGCAAAGGCTTTAGATTGCTCATCATTCGGTAAGTTTTCATAACATGATTGAAAAACTGTGAAAGAGTGAAAGAGCTTTCGTGATCCAGAAGTGAAGAAAACTGGATTCATAGTGAATTGCATAGCAGTTCTGGTAAAGAGTTTGGAGGGTTACAGGAGAGGATGATGATGCAGAGGAAGTGTTCAAGTATTCTGCGACAAAAGTCTTGGGTTAAGGATTGGGCGACGGAGCTATGGGGAAAGAAGAGGAGAGGGATGGCCACAAGGAGGGAGAGTAGACAGAGATGGGTTGCACTGTGGGGGAATGGCGATTATGGCCGTCTTGGCCTGGCTTCATCGAAGTCCGTGTGGGAGCCCACTCTCTGCACCAGCTTGCAACACACCCAGCCCGTAGCTGTCGCTTGTGGAGGTGCCCACACCCTTGTTCTCACAGGTCTCTCTCTCCCTCTCTATCTCTTCCTTGTGTGTTCAATGCTTTGGCTCTGAGAGTTTTGTTTTTTTCCTCTGGATGACGCAAGTTCCAAGAGTGCAGAATTGCGTTCCTATCTCTGCATTTGCAGAAAAGTTAAATACACAATTACATTTTGATTTGGCACTGCTGTGGATCATCATGCGGTTTCCATCTTGATCATTTAAGAAGCTATGACGGACTGAGAACGAAGTTGAGCCTGTGGTAATGTGCTGTTAAGTGCAGAGGAGGGCCGAGTATATGCAACAGGCCTGAATGATTGGGGCCAGGCCGGCATGCCTCTGAGCACAAGGCACTCTTTGGTAAGTCTAGATTGTCATCCCAAGAGGTATCCTCCAAATGCTGCAACTGTGCTGTTTTGCTTGTTTTTCTTTGTTGAGGTGGTTCCCTTTAGGAAGATTAGGAATTGAATCTACTATTTCAGTTGGAGCACAACAGTCTGAGCTTCTAGATGTGGGCAGGAACTCACGGAGGTGGAGAGTTTACCAGGCAACATACGATTTGTGCACATTGCTGCTGGTGCCTACCATTCTGCAGCAGTTTCTGGTTCTTGCTCCACCCTTTCAGCATGTCTGAATATCAAGCTCATCAAGAAGTTGCGAGAACCTGTATTTGGCCTCCTCTAGGGCATGGTCTTGTCTGTTCTGAAAATTGGGGACCTGTGATTTATGCTCAGAGGATGGCAGTGTCTATATGTGGGGCAGAAATTCACAAGGTCAACTTGGCCTTGGCAAAAGTAAGACTTCAACCAAGCTGTTGATTTACATTATCCATCTGCATTGTTCACTATCTCAATAGACAAGCAAAGAGGATGGTATCCAGTTATGTGCTTCTTACATTCATGACTGAAATTGTACAAGACACCACAACAGAGTCTGTTAAGCAGATGACAGAATGGAATGTGATGGTAGGGGCACAGACAAAGGTATGGATGGCACAACGGCTGGAGGCACTGAAGGACTTAGTCATCAAGATGATGGCCCTTGGCTCTGAGCACTCATTAGCTCTCTCTGGTACCACCGAAGAACCTGTTAAGCTCACTGGGGCTCTGGCAAATCAAGACTGTATGATTGACTTGTGAATTGTTGGCATGGTGTGTTTGGCCTGTATGCTACTTGCAAGAGGAGGGTCAGGTTCTCAGCTGGGGAGCAAGCTTGCATGGGCGCCTTGGACATGGACATGGATATAATCCCTCCATGTTCAGCATATTTCGCACAATGAGGTTGACCAAGAATCCTCTGCATTTCTCATCTTGGTTTCTGCAGGTTCTTCCACCTTGATTGCTCCATGTATGTTTGAGCTTGGTTACTTGACAAAGTTTGTACTTGACAGGTCAGTGCAAGGGCACTGAAATATATTGATGAACTTGGTGGGCTTCAATCTGTGTGGCAGTGAATATACTCCACGATTGGTGCAGCATCTCCAAAATGTCAAGGTGCACAAAATTGCTGCAGGGCTCATGCATTCCGCCTGCCTCGATGGTGTACCCTCTTCTTCTGATCTCTGTTACAGTTGCATGAATGTTCCTCTGCTCAGGAGATAGCAGCTAAGATAATGCCATCTTAGGACTGAGTCTAATTACATTGTGGGATTACTGCAGAGCAGGGTGTACTATATACATTTGGAAAAGGCCGAGAATGTCAGCTGGTATGTTTCACTACATATCTTCAGTAGTGGTTTATTTAGTCTGGAGTGAATCAATGTCTAATATGTTGGAAGTTTTCCAGGGAGTGGGTAATGATAGGGATGCTACAGAACCAAGACAGGTGCCTGAACTTCCACCTGTTGTGGATTTAGCATGTGGTGGTTACCATACAGGAGCCATCTCCAGTATGTCTCTTCCACTATTCTATGTTTTCTGGAATTTTTGGACCTTTACCTTGAATCTCTATGTGGTAGTTTTGAATCCAAACCTAAAGCATTCGAAGCAGTAAAGATACAGAGTCAAAAGACAGATAAATCTTAGCTTTGGATTCCAGACCTGCCTGCTTGGTTTGAGGTTGTTCTTAAGACTGGAGCAAGGGGTCCAGCATTCTAGGTGGATTGTTCTCGTGCTTGTTGTTTTGATTTGACACTGTAATTTCTTCTGTGTGAGCTTTCAGGAAATGGCCAGCTGTACATGTGGGGATCCAATGAGTATGGCTGCCTTGGTTTTGGGTGCGTTAAATATCCGTAACTGCTTTATTAACTCTCCTCAGGTTATCTCAGATGAGATATAACAGGTTTGAAGGTTTTTTGGTTGCAGATGCCAGACCCTAGATCTAGTTGATATCCTGTGTGCGATTTTGAAAGAGTGACATGTCTCTTGCTATGCTTTGATGATCCTATGCTTTATGTGTGACTGTCAGAACATGGTTAGGTATTATTTTGGTAAGAACTCAACCTAGATGGATGGAGCATGTAGATGGTTACACATTTATCACTGTGGTTAAGTATCATATTCTGTTTATTCCACCTATTGCTAACATATGGAATGATTCTGATGCAGGTACAACAACCAAAATTCATCTTTGTTACCAAATCATGTGGGTGGTGGCTTGGAATCTCTTAGTTTGAAAGAGGTGAATTTCCAGTTCAGCAATTTACCAGTCCAGTATAGTTGTTACAACCTTGTTGAGTTGGGGATAGGGGTTCAGGGATGAATGCCCAAAGCAGAACTTTGGTGGTCTCTTTTCTTTGTATGCTGCTTATGTTGTGCTGTGTTCTAACCTCTGTTTTTAATTTTCTACATTCCAGGTTTCATGTGGGTGGAAGCACACTGTGGCACTTACAGGTAGTGCTTTGGCTCATTTTCCCCTCCTGTAATTGGAGTTTAGACAATAGGTTTTGACCTGGGATATTTTCCAAAGAATCTGCCAGATTGTGATGTACTTGGGCAAGCCAGAATGCAAGCATATAAGGCAGTAATTTTGACACACAGATCAATGCACAAATGCAGATTTTAAATAAAATTCTAATGAAAAGTACTGTGATATCTACAGCATACCCATATATGTTGAACTAATTCTGACAAATGTAGCTTGATTGGAATCTGGGAAATTGCTACTACCAGAAGATGCCATATCAAACCAAGTATCTTTATTCAAGGATGATAAGTTTTGAGTTTATTTTGAATGGATTTTGCCTCAATGACGACATAGAAGCCATTCCAGGCAGGTTAAGCAGCAGCTAAATGGCAATTCTTATTATCCAAGAGTGGTCTGTTGCTCAGAGGATGGAAGCATTTTCACCTGGGGTTGGGGTGGCTCGCAAGGGACCCACTCTGCTGATGGTTATTCCTCTGGAGGTCAATTGGTAAGTGAGCCTGCATCTCTCTGAAATTAGAGAATTGTTGATATTGTGATGAGGTCTTGGCAGTGGTGATATATAATACAACAAAAATGATGTATTGATAATTCTAAATTTGTGTGTACATGATGGTTGGGATGATAGGGGCTTGGAGATGAGTTTGACTATTTAGAACCAATGCCGGTTCAGTTGAAGGGATCACTGAAAGCTCTTCATGTGTCTTGTGGGTTTAATCATTCTGGAGCTCTCTTGGAAGAACAGTCAGAGGAAAGGGACATCTAGTGAATTATTCTTGTAATTGCACCAAATAAATACCACTCCCTGCACAGGCCACATGATAAATATGGCCCCAAAACATGAGGATGAAGGCGCTAAGGTACTTATATTAAATAACAGGTTTCCAAAAAAGTTTAATTGGGTTTTTGTAACATGGTTGTTCCATGAATTTGATTATAGTTAGTTGCACTCTTATCCAAAGTGTTTCAAAAATTTATATTGTGGACATCTCTTCAATTGGGACATACCCATGATACAGAATGTAGGGAAACCAACAGGGGCAAATGAAACAGAATATAATGCCCTTGGATACAGAGTGGGAAATCAATATTAGAAACAGAACCCTCCAACAATGGAAAAACAGCACTATTCAGGCTGATGTAAACTTGGGCTTCTATCCTCCAAGTCCAATTGAAAGTACTTCTTAGATGAGCTTCAGAGAAAATCATGAGAAATGATGAAATCATTAGAATATATTGTGGTCAGCAAGTTGAGAGGACTACTCCTCGAAGTCCATGGGTTTAGAGTTAGGTGATTAAGAGGAGCCTGATTGTGTTCCAACGTTTCGACTAGCAAGTAGAAGAGAATGTTAGAACAAGTGGTAACAAATCGTGAGCAACTTGCTATGTAACTTGTAGGAGGTTCCTAAGCTGACATAGGATAAAGCTAGATTAATCTAGATTAACGAGAGAAATAAGTGCAATTGAGGTATCCACGCTAAGCAGCTGGAAATTCGGTATGTTAGGTAGATAACTGAGCTGGTCAAGCTCAGCGGCTGTAAGTTCGGAAGCCATGTTAGGTGAAACTTGCTACAAACTAGCTGTTGATCTTTATTGCATAGTGACTCTGCAAATGTATATAAGCGGACTCATATGCAATACATTGACACAACAAACTATTCACAGCTTCAATTCTTCTCATTTATCTGCCATCACACTCTTCGCTTCTTTCATCCTTGCTTGATCATTCTATGTATTTTCTTTCTCGCTACCATGGAAGAAGTAGATCGCTCACAGAGAACACATGAGTTTTGGCGGCAGTGATTTGGATGCGCGTGTTAAACTGGACCCAAAAAGGAGGAAGTGGTAACCAAAAACAAAGAAAGTTGCAAGATTATCACGAAAAGCAAACAAATTGGATCTCACAACCGTTTTCCATTAGGTGGCCAAAGGAAGGTGAAGAAATTCTTTGAATTTTGCAATGCATAAAGTAGTGTCTATGAATCGCAATAAGGTGTGACGAGTTCCATATGTAGAAAAAAAGTGCAGACGAAAACTACACTATCTTGGTATAGACAACTATCATTGGGGGCCGTGAACTACCTGTAGCCGCAATCTGTGAGCGTGACCACGAAGGAAGCTGGAGGAAGACAAATCCATGTTGCCACTAATCTTTTTTCCCAAAATTGTTAAGAAAAAGACGATCTCAAAAAGCAAAATTTGCAAGAAAGTTTAGAAGCAAATCATTTTCTTCCACATATGTGAAGCTTCAGATAGCACAATTTTCTGATTTTCCGTGTACGTGGAGCCTCTTCAGACAGGAAAGATCTTTGCGTTGTGGAAGAGGAGTGTTTGTGGACGTGTGCGCAAGTTGAAGGAGAAGGAGCTTAAGCTCAGAACGAAGTAGAAACCAACGGGCACATTTTGATTTTCAAACCCATGAGGGGCGAGATAGGGGGGTCTAGGGGCCATGCACCCTACCTAAGACCAAACTTTGATCACATTGACCCCTACGAGCGGATAAGTTGCAGGCACATTAGGCACTTCCTTTCGGGCAGGGATTGAAATTCCTTATTATTTCAATATATGGAAGTTTAATTTCCAAAATCTTTTGAAATTCCCATCTTTGTCCTACTGAGCCAAAATTTGGCAATTTTTGGGGCGTTGGAAATTTAAAACTTCCATATCTTGAAATAATCTTGCCATCAATTCCCAATAATCTTCCAATCAATCATTCTTAAGCCCTTATCTTCTTTTGGCTTTTGAGGTGGGGTTTCTTGGTCTATCATGATGAAGGCCTTATTGAAGCCTTTTCCCTTCCTCCCCCTCCCTTGCACACTTCTTTGCTTCTAGCACTTGCCCTCCCTTAGGTTTTTCGTTTGGTTGCCTTGTCCTCTCCTCTTTCCCTTGTGCAATCTTGGCTTCCTTTTATGTTCACTTTCTTTTGTCTCATTTGATTAGGGCTTGTTGAACACAACTAAATCAATCCTTAGTTGAATGTTGGGAGTAAAATTCGAATTTTTTTTTTGAATGCAACATCTTTTGTTCTAGTTGTGGGAACTTATTTTTGTGTCAAGGCTTGGCTCATCACTAAAGGCAATGTTAAACCTTGTTGCACATTTTTTAGGTGGTAATGCAATTGGGTGAATGCAAGCCACAATGGCTCACTATTGCAACATTTTGAGCAGTTTCGAAGGATACCCTTTGTTCAAATGCACATAATTTTTTTTATATCCTTGGATAAAGTAATTGGAACTTGATTTTATTCTAAGAACTTGATTTTGAAGAAGCCTATGTAATTATTTTTTGAACAAAACTTATCCTCTAGTAGCAATGGACTTTTGAAAGGACTTTATACAGATTGGTCATCTAGCTGGGACATTAACAAGTGGATAAAATTTTATAGACTTTCATTTTAAATTATTTTTAGTGACTTGGTATGTGTTATAAAATGAAATTATGAACTCATATCAATAGTTCTAACCTTGATTAACATAATCAAAAGGTAGATAGGGACTTTTTAATCATCAAAATTAAACCAAAATTTCAAAAGTCCTTATGAGATGCAATATTTATTGTTTTTCAAAAGTTTCCCTCTTAAAAAGGGTTTTTTCCCAAATTCTACTTGCGGCATTGTTAATAGGTACTATACGATTTTACCTAGAGATATCCCAAAAACTAGAGTGTAAAAAGGTGACATGAGTAGGTGCAAAACATAGGTCATTTCAACCTTAGGTTTGGAGGGGGGAGGTGTAGCTTGTTTGAACCCTATGTTTGGGAGGGGAGATGATTTCCTAGCCAAGGCAATAAATCACTCTTTTTTTTGTGAAGGTCATGGATGTGTTGATGGCTAGAAATCATGGGTAACATAGGAGAGAAGGAAAGGAGATTAGGGGTGATAAGAGGAGGCGCCAAAGAGGGCAAAGTCTATAGAACATCAACAAGAATATAAAACTTGAAGAAGAAAAGCTTAGAGAATCGCAAAACATGTTGAGGAAGAAACAAGTGACATTATGGTAGATTGGAAGGTTAAGAGGGCAGCAAATGTCATATTTCAGCAAATTGAAAAGAGCCTAGTTGCATTTCCAAGCATTCTCACAAAGGTGCTTGTGACCGGTTTTTTTTACATTTTTTATTAGGGGATAGTTGTGGTTGTGCTTTTGGGTATGTGGGTGGTTGATGGGCATCCTTCAACTTCAAATAATGACTACACTTAGGAGATGTGACTATTGCCATAGTACGTTGTTTGCCACTTGCTTGTGGCGTTAGATTCAACTTAATAGAACTAATTGAAAGGCTTATGGTGGCAGACTACATTGGCGCATGGCACTTTTCCAATGGAATCGAAAGTGACATAGAGGTTCATACTAGTGGGTCTACAAATTTACACCATGTAATATAAAAACATGGATAAGTTAGAGATGTACATATCATCTATGCAATTTACTCTAGTCATGAGCTTTAAGTAATAGTTTATAAAATAGGATAAAAGTTGAATTCTAAGGACTTGAATATGAAAGGCTAGAAATACATTAAGCCCATTGTCATGGAGCGCAAAAATAGTTGTGATCTACTTTGTTCCATGATGGACATCATATCATCTTTATTGAATACTAAGCATATAATGGAATTAAGATGAATACACATGTGGACTATTGCAAGGTGGCCATAAGGACCAACTAGGAGACATATGGAATGAAGATGGATATGGAATGCTCATGGATGGTAGATTGGAGTTTTGGGGATTGCTGATGGATATGGAATGATCATGTATGGCAGATTGGAATTTTAGGGACTGTTAATGAACAGAAAGGACACAAAATGAATTCCCATGGATGGTGCAAGGTTTTAGTGACTTTTTAGAACATATGGAACTAATGATTAAAAAATATGGATTGGTGCCAAGTTTTAATGATTGTTAGTAACAAACTTTGGGATTCCAAATGTGATATTAATGACTATCAGCAACATGCGAGAATCAACAAGGATCCTACTTGGACTACACAAAAAATTCAAGGACTACCAACACATTGAATAGGACTATAGATGAAATATACATGGACAATCATAGGGTTTTTGTGAATACTAGCAACACGTAGGTTTCAAAAGGGAAGACATGTGGACATTGGGAACCAATCAATGATTGTCTACAACTTGAATGTCATTCCATTGAAGAGACACATGGAGCCATTTGAACATGGGAAAAGGTTCTTGTGACTATGAGAAACTTACAAAACTCGACAAGGACTTCAATGAAAACATGTGAACACTAGTGGAAGTGATTTTCATACATATAAAAAATATCAATGGGATATGCGAATATTGGAGAAGCTTTGGTTAACTATTAAATGGATAGGAATACTCTTGTAGGACATCAAGGCATTATAAAATAAACTAATGTGACTAATCAAGGACTTAGTTTGGCAAACTTACTAGGCACTTGAAACAAAATATGATGAGGTTGAAACAACATGGACTATGAAAAAACTTCATGGTGTCTACCAACCACAACACAATATACCACAAAATGGAAATAAGATTCCTCAAACACATTTATGAAACTCATAGTGCAACCATGAACACAATCATGGCTAACACTAAATTTTGGGTGGCATTCATTCACAAAAATAAAAATAGCTCTAATATGCACAATGAAATAAGTTGATTGCAGAAACTTGTGCTTTTACCTAAAGCCTAATTTTTAAAAAAATGAGTAAGGTGGTTTAGATTGTGCAAACTAAAACCCTACAAACCTTATAACACAAATGTTGCCAACTTGAGCATCAATAAAGGAAACAAGGACAAGATAAGGAGATGCAAAATAATTCACTATCAAAATCGCCCAAAGTAGGAGCCATTGTAATCTAATCCATTTGTAGTCTTACTTCTTTAGCAATGCTTGACTTTTTTATTCAAGCTTGTGCCCACCACAATGGATGCATCTTTTGCCCACAACCTTCAAGCAAACATTTAGTAGGTGTAGAAAATTGACTTAATGTGCACACCAAGAATGATATGAATGTCTACAAGATGAAATCTTGACATCCCAAATAGGCTCAAACAACCTATGACAAAATGGGCAAAGCACAATCCTTATAAGGCTAAGGTAAGCAATATCATTTTCACCCTCCAAACCCAAAAATGGCAATGGTAATGAGGTGGAAATTAGGTGTTGATTCCCACTTTGCATTGACTAGACTTGAACACAAAGTGTAGACCCATGTCACTTCTAGCCATTGAACTTTGGGAATGCAGAGCATGATGCCTCTTCTATTGATACATGTTTCTAACATAACCTTGTGTGCTCTTCATCCCCTATGTGGGACAGATCTTTAAAACTATCAATCGAGCACACCTACGTATCAACTCTCTTTTGCAAAAGCCCTTACTCAACAAGAGTTACTTGTATTGTTTCCTTTGCGTTGTTCTGATAGTGCAAATCTTCAACCTTCTTGACTAGCACTGACTAGCACTTCAAGTTCTTCAAGCAATTAAGCCAACTATGCATGTCCAGATGAAATAAACATGAAGCGATACTTAGCTTGACCTTTGACCTTCTCAAACTCCTTTTGGGCCTCCTTTTTCACATTTTGTAGTGAGGAAACAATTTCTTCTAGGGCTAGAAGGTCCTTTTGCAAACTAAAAATATAATTTTGCTAGTGCTTAATGCACTGGACCAAAAACTCCCTAAGAACAAACACTTGTTTGCTTCAAGCTTTTGGCATGTTAAAGGAATATGGCATAAGACCTTCCTCCTCCTCCTCCTCCTTATCTGAACCCACAAAACTATCCAGATGTATTCCAAGCCCAAGTTTGCCACATAGAATTGCTTCCAAAGACTATAGTCTACAGAGCTAATCATGTATGGTCCACATGGCCAACACGCACCAGTTCACCTTCTTCCATATTTTGATTTCATAAGCAATCCCACAAGCTTCAACCTTGTTAATCATTTGAATGTTGGGCACTTGCGTTCTCTAATGCATGATCATCCACAAGGTCTCTACCCTAGAGATCAAAGCTTCATCCTCATTATGGCAGTATTTGTAGTTGTTACAACTACAAGGCCCAAATAGCCCTACAACCTCTTCTTCTTCTATCTCTTTCCCTATCTTCAATCTTTTCGATGTTATACCTTCATTGCAAATGCCATATTTCTCCCAAAAACTTCTTCGAGATAACTCAGTCTTCTTGTCAAAAATAGTGTTGGGTGTTGTTCCGTACAAAGGATCGACATAGCATGTTGGGGCAATTCCTATTTTCACAAGTTCACTATGGGTTTCCTACCTATACCTACACCAATGTGTACTAAAAACGACATAGGATATTTTGCATATATTACTACTCAAGCTCTAAAAAAGTGCTAGAATGCTGGTTGGTTACATTCAAATGATTTTTGCCTTCATCAAAGCTCTAGCACAATACATGTGCATCAATTGAGCAACACAATACACAACAAGTAAGAAGGCATTATAGATATTCTATAAGCACATTTAACTTAAAGCCGGTGGATGGTCACAATAGATCGAACCAAAAACCTTGTCACAAAGTTTTGAAGATTTCCTTGCATAGATTGTGTATGTCCCGCTCCCCACATAGACAACATACCCCCTACCTACGAACCCATGACGTCACATGAACCAATCAAAGTACTCCACATAACCATTTAATCATTGTTGAAACTAAAAGTTTAACTTATATGGACTTCCTAAACTGTACAAAAGTGAGACATTATAATGTGCATTCACCCAATTGCATTGGTTACCCTTCAAGCCCTTTCTCCTACCTTCCCCTTTCGCTTGGGCCTAGGTTTCAATTATTGACCCCTTAAGTGATTTCCATCTTGGGCTCCCAGCTTGGCCATGTTTATATTCATGCATCCGAGTGGCCTTATAGCAAAAGGTGGAATTGTTTTTTGCTTTCCTTTGGACATTTGGCCTAGGACCCATTTGACATTGCTACATGGCATCTTTTTCTTTTATTTTCATAGTGGTGCATTCTTTTCCCTATTTGAAGGGGAGTAGCTAAGGATAAGGAGACTAAGATGTGTTTGTAATGATTTTTATCAAGCGATTGGGAGCAGTTTTAAGTTGAATATTTATTATGCGCATAGGCCCTTGATATGACATTACCTACAAACCTAAACCCTTTTTGATGGTGCTCTCGCTCTAGATGCCCTCAAACCCCCCCCCCCCCCCCCCCCCCCCCCCCCCCCCCCTTCCCTCCCCCCCTCTCCTTTCTCCCCCCTC
>Ga0116231_10000411_pt1 | contig 72455 bp, 46 predicted proteins | sample S1TSphgellanicum_2_FD_89695 | JGI IMG/M metagenome (GOLD analysis project Ga0116231, IMG submission 89695) | Host-associated microbial communities from peat moss isolated from Minnesota, USA - S1T2_Fd - Sphagnum magellanicum MG | ecosystem: Host-associated > Plants > Peat moss > Unclassified...
CAGAAAGCACAAACCAGAAGGACGGAAATAAAATAAAATAATAAAGTCATCGCGTTCTACAACTCACTGCTCAGAAGAAGGAAAAAAGCGAGAAACGCAAAAACAAAGAAATCAATAAACATTAGAGACTTTCTCAGGGGGGGGGAAAGCTTCTTTCTGTTTCCTGCCAAGAGAAATAATACCTGGAACTCGTCTTGGAAACCCGTGAGAAGAAAAGCTCATCTTGAAGACCACGACGTTCTCATCACCATATCGCCGTCGCCCCCCCTTTTTTTTTTCTTCTTCTTCTTCCTTTCCTACGCCCTCGCACACTCCGCCACGGAAGAGAAACAAACACACAAAAGACAAAAAGAAAAACAAGAAAAACAAACGCTGAAAATTAGGAACAAGAAGGCCCGGGGAGGGGGGGGGAACCAAAAATAAATAACTGTCCGTCCGGCTGGATGGATGACGGTTCGGGCGAAGGTTGGAACTTGGAACTTGGTAGCGTTCTGCAGCAGAACGTCACGTCACAGACGGACGGGAAGACATAGTGAATTTATATATAAGATACTAATTGCCTAGCCTTGATAACTTGGGGCAACAACTGCTTAGCCAAGAGGCTTTTGACTATCAAAGGGGAGTAATCCTCTCCCATTATAAATATTAGTACTCATCACATAAGGTCAATATTAAGCACCATGACAAAACAAAATAATCACCTTATGAACATTATCCATTTATGCATTTCATCTTTGACCTAAGGACTTATTTTAGACTTATCCATTGATTAAAGGGGAAATTAAAATTTATTTAACATCTACCATGGTTAAGAACCATTTAGCCCCAATGAATTAATTTGATTTCACGATTGTCAAAAAACATATATTTTGAGGGGGAAGGTGCCCATAATGTACTAATTCATCTGCAAGAAGGGTGGATATTTTAGAAAAATAATAGTTGGCATAATCAAATAGGCCTCAAGTTGAGGAATCATAAATATTTATTAGGGCTAGATGAATTGACTATTCACTATCTTGTGAATGGGGCATTAGTTTCATTCTTTCATGTTCATACTTTTTCAATATAATTAGTGTGTGAACTTGTGTGTAATGAAGTTTAGAATAAAGCAAACCCAAAAATGTTCTACTTATCCAAGTATTGAAAAATATTTATTTGAACTTGGTTATTGAATCACATAAGGTGAGTTCTTTAGGCACATATGTTGAATTCCCCTTCCAAATATAGGCCACATAAAGCCCAAACTTAAAACACGCACATGTGATCCTAACCCAAGACATGAAAGTTTTCATTTTTGTTGGATATATGTGTGTGTTTGTGTGGTTCTAGTTCATTTGATTGTGTATTGCAAGGGGTTTTTTTTTATATACAATTCTAGTTCCACAAAGAAATAGGAATAGGAATTTGGTTTTGGTTTCATTTCCTCAAAAAAAAAAAAAAAACAAAAGGTGTTTCAATTCTTGTTTTGGCTTTTGAAAATCAAACATGGTTCTGATTCAAAATTTAGTAACCCAAACTAGAACCAATGGTGAAATGTAAAACTTGGTTTGGTCACTTTGTTTTTCAAAGACATATATTCAGTTCCAAAAAAAACTAGGAACCCAATTTTGAATGTGGTTTCTTTTTTAAAAAATTTAATTATGAATCAAAGCTGGTTCTGATTTGGCTTTTAATAACCAAAATAAAGAAAAATTGATCTACCAAAATAGGTACCTATAAAATTTCATACCTATAAAACTCCGTATTTGTAAAAAAAATTCAACCTTGGGGAGTGTGTACATGGAATTGGACCCTATTTTTTAATGAGGCTTGAAAGTTTTTTAATTTCAAAAGAATTGTCAAAAATCAAAATTACAGGTTTAAAAATTTGAAAAACTAAGCTCAAACTCATGAAATTGCATGCTAAATTTCCTATTGCCTAAAATTTAAGAAAGTGCATGAATTTGTTGTGACCGTAGGTTGGTTAGAATGGAAAATAATTTGTTGTAATGAAAATTACATAATAAAGATATTCGCAAAGTAGGGAAAACATAAGGAAATTTTATCCCCTTGATTAATAAAAAAGGGATAAAATTTCTAAAAAATAGTGAAAATAAGTACATTAGGTTTAAATGGGGACTAAAATTCAAATTAGCATCAAATTTGGCCAGATATGAGTGAAGCATGCCTTTTTTTCCCATGTGCATAACCGCAACTACAAATATTCTTGAACCTCATGCTTTTAAATTTGAGTTCAAGCATATTTTGTACCCATATTGAATAAATTTTCATTACTTTGCAGATAACAATGTTCAGAGGTTGAAAGTTGAAAGAGGAGTTAGGGGATGAAAGAAGAGCACAAAAAGGGGTCACTTTATGGATATCTTTAATATATTTTTAAATTACAAGTTTGAGACTTGATGAAATGATGTCGGATTGTTTGATGCATAGTTGTGATGACATAAGTATTTGTTAGTTTGTTACATAAAATATAGTATATGTGCATGTGAGATTTGTCTTGTGAAGTTTTGATTTGGAGGGAAAGAATTTAAAAACACATGATCATATATAATCTTGATTGGTGAAACCCAATAGTTCAGCATGCCATCAACCCATAACTAAAGGTTTTACTAAACGCAAACACCTTCTCTAAGTTTTTAAAATTTTTATTTATTTATTTATTTATTTATTATTTTATTTTTAGTGGGGGTGATACCCAGGGGCTATGATGTGGAGAAAAAAAACATGATATGCATTCCATTTTCAAAATATCACCCAACCAGTGAATAAAAACACATTGCGGAATATGCCCTCCAATTACATTAAGACAATTAGAACATGTTTCTACATGGCTATCCAAACTCAAAGTTCATATGCCAAGCAATGTTTGTTCAATGTTTTTTCTTCCAACAGATTTTGTGATTTTCTCAACAAAAAAGTTGGGAATTTTTTGGAATTTTTTTGGTGTTGCTTGTGTAAATTTTGAATAATTTGGCTAATTTTATTTTTTTTTGCAAAAATTCACCAAAAATTGGATAAATAAACAAGGTGTTGGGGTAGATATCACTCTTTGGAAATATCACTTCAAGCCAGTTCTTTAGATAAAGTTAAACCAAAGAACCTTCAAGGATTTTTAAATTAATTTTTTTTTCTATCACTAATTATGTGTAAAACGAATCTCTCCAATATCATAATGGATAGATATGTGAAATTGGTTTTTTATTAAAAAGTTACAATTTTTGAGGAGGCGGCCTTCACCTGAGTGCATGAGTCCCTTGTCTTCTTACAAGGCCGGCTACATACAACAACATAGTCAAGTGCTTACATTCACGTCACCAAAGCGTCAGTGAGGTGAATACCTTTTAATCAACTACCATTCAACTCACTGAGGTAACAATGAGATGGTTGCTTTCGCCTTGGAATTCACCTTATTAAGAGCATCTCCAGCGGTGCTCAGTATGTGACCCTGCACAGTACAAATGGATGAAGAAACTCCAACTTGTACTGGTTTGACTCAGGAAATGGTTTTGGCTCAGCATAATTGCGCAGGTTACCGTGGCTGGTACGAGGCGCAGCAGCGCTGTGCACCTCCAGAAAAGAGTGTAATAAATATGATCTAACTGCTGCTCCTGATTAGTCCATCATGATAATTCGTCCATGTGGTTTGCTATTAGTAGTCCCCCACCTATTTGCTGTCCCAGTTTCACTTTTATTGGTGGGGGTTGCAAAAGAGTACATAACTAAACTTGAACGTGAAAAATATTTTCGCAGGGTCACATACTAAGCACCGCTGGAGATGCTCTACTGAGGTGATTGTTTCATCCTCTCCCAAGAGAAGGAAACCAAAAACAATTTCACAATTTACCGGCCACCTTCTTTCCCCCATTTCCCAAAAGAAGAAAATTCTAACCCTCCTGACTGCATGCTTAGCAATCTCATTGGCTCTTAGAAAATTTCTCTTCCGTGTGCAATTCTTGACCATTTTTGACTTAGGGTAACAAAAGTGACGCGGAGTCACTTTACCCCTACCCCTCACTTTTTTGGTCTCTCTCTCTTTCAAGGGTCACCAAGTCATAGCAAAAAAAGCATGTCGAAGGAGAATAGGAAGAGCCCACCTCCAAAAAAACTTTTCAATTACACTCAGGGTAGCTGACCCTACTATAGCACTTTCAAGAACATGTTACAATGTATTCTCCTCATACATAAAGACGCACTTGTAGGTGGCCATCCTGTTTTGTGAAGTAGTCACCATGAGGCACCTCATTTTGTGAAACACCTGGCACAAGGTGGACCTTGTACATGTGAGAAAGTCTTGTCATACAAGCTTCTCTCATGCTTTATATTGGGTAAATGCAGCGCTCCAAGGACTTTACCCTATGAATGTAAATTTTGTAAGGTGTACTAAAATTTTGTCACAACATCATTTTTTCCTGTCTTTTTCACTTAGTCTTTTTATATTACTTAAAAAACATATTTATGAATGATTATGATGAAATTTTAAAATTATAATGATCTAAAATATAGTCTTTTTGAAAATTTTAATAATTTTTGACTCATTATTTTTTATAAGGATTAAAATATAAGATTAAAAAAATTGTAATAAAAACTAGACCGTTTTCATCTTATGTGATACACTTAAAAAAATTTCACCTCTACACAAAATATTTATTGCTAAATATTTCATATATTGCACTATCCAATATAAATCACAAAATGAACAAATATGATACCTATATGAAAATATGTGATGTACAATTAATCAATATCATTTGAGTTCACCATTTTCCTTTTACATTGGCCTATTCCTTTGCACACCTTATAATTACTATTTCATTTACAAGACCACATATGCTGTTGCGGAAGCCAAATGGAAATTCAGTGTGCAACAAATCCAGCTTTTTGTGTGCCCCGCAGATAAGGAACAATCATGTGTGGCAATAGGTGTGAAAAATATGGGAATTTGCAACTATAGGTCTGTTTACCGTAGTTAGAACAGGTGCACCGGCACCAGCAAAATGGCACCTACACTGTACTTTGGATGAAGTACAGCCTTCAGATAGACTGACCATGGGTTTGGACTTTGGACCATGCTTGGGTGAGTATATCAATTTTAATATATCAGCCAGGTAAAGGTATGTAGACCAACAAACTTCCAAAACATGCTAAGGGTATAAAGTATAAACGCTTTGCAAAATTATCACTACGGGTATGAGCCAATTGTAAACATTTTCCCCAATTCACAAGGTAAGGGTAGGGGTAATATTTCATCATCTATCCTCCATTTATCATGCACATATAAGTGGATGAATGTAGGGCAAATCAAAATATTTACATGTATTGTGTCACAATACCAAATGGAGAAAGATAAATTAGTTATGCGAAAATTGGGATTACAAACATGAACATGTGAAATTTCAAACATCTTATAAAAATTAACAAAATAGAAAGAAACCAATAAACACTCTTTAAATATATTCAAAGCATTTGTAAAACGGCAAATGGTAGTAAAATCTGAAAGGGTTTCCAAGAGAAAATGGTAAGAATTTTGTTCAAGGCAATTAGCTTAGTGAATATAAATACAATATCAAAAGTAATTATACTCAATACTTAGTCATTATGTAATTCAAAAAATTCCAGCATAACCACATGCCTTGCAAAATATGAAAATGCATACGCGCAATATAATGGTTTTGGCGTATACCCTCCTTTTACCCACTTCAAACCAATTACCCTCCCTCAGGTAAAGGTACACCTGAAACATATAGCGGTTGGGTAAAATAAAGACAAGGTAACTCCGAGATATTTACCAACCGAGACATACCTATGAATTCACCTTAGGATATACATGTGAATTTATGAAGGTAAAGAGTTTACCCACCAAACACTAGTGTGGACCTGGAAATCTCCATAAGGTACCAAGGTCTTTACAAGGCCCAGTACATAGAAATGACTACTTTTGGCTGGTTGGCCATAAAGATTGGCCTAATGGGTGGCATTTAAATATTTTCCGGAGACACAATTAGCACTCTATGTTGGATGTGATAGATACTTGTAGAGGCCCAAATACGGGGTGTTAGTGGACATGCTCTTATAGTAAACTAGACATCCCCCTTATTTCCCAACATTGCAAAACAATATAGTTCCCCAAACATTTGATGTCACTACATTCCCCTCCCTCAAGCAAATCGGTTCAATACAAGTTTTTTTGAACAAACTATGCATTTCTTTCCACCAATTTGACAAAACAAGTGGCCCATTGCACAATGGCTCCGCCCTTTAAATGACATCCATAAGGATGATATATATCCAACATAATAAATTGGAAACTCATGGTAGTTAGCATTTAGCATGGTGGGTTTAGGGTTTAGGCCCAAGTGGATCCTTCAGTTATACTGGAAATGTTTCTACAATGGACTCCACATGACCCTAGAATGTAGGGATAGGTACCAAACTTTGGCCCATTTTTTGGATCCGTCACAATGTCCCTATACCCTGAAGGGCAGAAGCAATAGAATTGTAAGTTTGATGTTCATTGCCTGAATTAATGAGCTTTTGATGTTCATTGGAATGGACACAAACCCTAAAGAGTAGAGTCTTAAGGATCAGCAAAGCTGAATCTCCACATTATGGTGAAGTTCAAAACAAGCTGGTGTTTTACATTCAGCAACTGGTGTCTACATGAAATGCGAAGTGCGGATGGAGAGTCTTCTGTAGATAGTCTGTGAATTTATACTGCAGTATTGGTGAAATTGGGAAGCTCAATTAAAAGGTTCAAATCCCAAATCTCATAGTACTTAAATCATCATCATCATCATCTTCTTCTTCTTCTTCTTCTTCTTCCATAGTAAGTTACTTGTTTGCTTGCAGCCAGGAATCCTGATGACTCCAGCTGCCACTGAAAAAGAGAGGAAAAAGACTAGTACCCATTACACAATTTGACAATCATCAAAACATGATGCTTATCAAGCAAAACAGAATGCCATGTACTGGTGAATTTTTCTGTTCCAAAAATTTGTTGCTTGAAAAAAATTAGCAGCAGTGACCACTCAAGAGGCTGAAAGCTCTAGCTGCAGCAGAGGATTTTGTACTAAGCCTCAGGAGAGTGAAGCTCTAGCTGCAGCAGGGGAATATTTCGTACGAGTCCTCATGAGGAGGGTGTGAAAGCAGCTCTAGCAGCTGGCAGATTAATCTGAAGATCAGGAGAGCCTCGATTCTTCAACCCTAAAATACTTTTGTGAGATTTGGAGAAGTAGTCATGAATCGAACAAAGTCTTGGAATGAGACATAAGAATCATGGCTAGAGGAACTGCCGCCAGTACTTGCGGTTGCTAACATGTTTGCAAGATCATCAGCTGACAATGCTTGTCCCATGATTGTGTTCATCACTTGCTTCAAGTCTTCAGAGCACAAGACCCCATCTCCATTTCTGTCTAGAACTCGAAACATGTCCTCTAGATATGTCGATCCCCCGGCGGAAGTTTGGATAGTCCTCCTCGTCGGCGGTGTTGCGGCGCCGAAAGGATTTTTATTCTTTTGCTGCTGCAACAGCAGCAGCGTGCGGAACTCGTCGAAGCTTACAGCACCATCTCCATTCATGTCTGCAACTGCTATCATGCGTTTGATTTCATCAGGACTCAAAGAAGTAGTTTTGTTCTGCAAATTACGTATTTGCAGAAACTCTGTCAAATCCGACTCCATGATGTTGCCATCGCCATCCCGGTCCAGCAAGTCGAATGCCTCTCTCATCTGTAAAAGAGTCTGAAGACGAGTCGCTTGATGGCAATGTGCTCTACGAGCTGCTTGCATCCGGCTGCTGCTGCTGCTGCTGCTAGAGCTTGATGATGATACAGATGAACACCCGGTCTCGAGACACATGATGATCTCGGGAGATTCGTAGGGTTTCAACTCCACTACAGAATTGCGCCACCACTCGCGTTGAATGAACTAGATAGAACTAGAGAGAGCAGCTGCTGGATCAACCGATAATCAGAAATGCCTAAACTGTAAACCGCAAACCCTGCACACACAAAGAGACCTCGGAAGAACTCGGAGGAAGAGGAGAACTCCGGGCTTCTTTTATACATAAAAGTGGGAAAGATTTCACGTCAATGCAGCAGAGCTTCGAGGCTGCTTCTTCGTGGCCTGTTTCGCGGGGTGCTCGTCGATGTCTGCAGAGATCTGTGGAAAGAACTCCAGCAGCAGATCATCACAACTAACTGTTTTGTGCGGCTGCCACGATTGTTCACTTTCGTCCTTGGGTTGGGCAACTTATTCCCACGTAGTTTCTGCGGGAGTCACGCATGCATGGGGTCCACCTGCTGGCATCTCCGCGTATCTCCGGATTGGTGTTTGCGTTTGGCGCATCCTCTTCTCAAAACCTTTTCTGCATTACCAAGAGCATGGCCAACACGGCAGCCGGCAAATGCCCCTGCACAACACTTTGGATGACAAGCCACAGAAATGCGCTGTGAACCTGCTTGGGGCCTTGAAAAGTGCACATGTTATTAGGGCCCTCCTGGAGCGCCAGTAACAGGAAGTGATTGTTTCTCATTGGCCAACTACAATGATTGGCCCAGGTCACTCCACTGTGTGTGCACTGCACACTGGATGTGCTAAATCCAAATAGAGGGCTGCTGCCGTTGGGCATTCTCTAGCCACGTGCAGTACGACAAAGCTGTGCAGGCCGCCGAGGCCGACGCTTTCTGTTTTCCCCAACTTTCTTTCTGCTGTGCAAGAAAACAACAACCCACGTTTTCTTGCGGGCGACGGCTTTCACGAAAGACTCGGTAAGAACTAAGAACTCGTTTCCATCGCAGTTTCTTCTTCCCGTGAACCTTGTTTTCTTGCGGCTGCGTCTTTGACGAGGAGCGGAGGAGCAAGAAGAACGCCAGAGTGAACCAGCGGCCTCCAATGCACCAGTTGGACGTTCTGTCCACTCGATGGGTTGCATTTCTTGACTCAGCGTCAGATGGGGTTCATCCCAGTCCATTTCTTTTTGCTGCTGATTCCCGGATTTTTTTTTCTTTTGGCCATTTTTTCTCCTGACCTAACCTCACACATAGCTACCCTACTCACCTTCCTACTCTCATAAGTACTATACCAACCTTGGTACCTTACTAATTATTTCTCATTGACATTACTACCTAATAACTAGTTATCATGGTGACCTAGCTATTATACTAACTATCTACCTTATTAACCTAGCTACCTTATTAACTAGGTCATGTACTAATTTAACTTCCCTATTAACCTAATGACTGTATTAATTACTTATTCCATTTGACCTTGCTACCTTACGAACTAACAACCCTATATACACAAGCACTCTATTGACATAAGTATTTTACAAACCTAATCACCTTGATAAGATAATTTGTTTCCTGCATATTAACTTGCTTATTTACCTAATTATCTTGATAGTGTAACTTCCATCCTACCTATTAACTTGCCTACTTACATTAATAACTTATTTACCTTACTCTTTGAACTTTTTATTTTTTTATTAACATGTCTACTAACCCAACTACCTACCTATATACCTACTTACCTACTTATGCACCCACCTTCCTACCTACCATTATGATTATTTATCCACCTACATTTTTTATGTAGCCAAATACTTAATTAATTACCTACTCATTTTTTTCAACCCCTTCCCCCTCAATCCTACCTATCAATTTATTTAGGTTCACCCTAGTTTATGGATGATGAACATAGGTCCCCATATGTAGATATTACAAACAATTTATAGTGGGTATAATGCCATAATTGCAACCATTTTGGTTTAGTTAATACATATTTTACTAAATTTTGTTTTTTAAATTTATTTATGGAATGGACATTACAATACATCTTTTCATGTAATTATTATAAGTATGTACTATTGGATTATGGTTTAGGTTTTGGGTTGGAACACATAAATTAATAAGCAAGTTTTTCATAAATCTATAGTAATTAATCTAAACTAAGTTAAATGTCAACATTAACCAAGTTAAATAACCTAGCCTAGCATAAATAATAGGTTAATAGGCTACTTGATAAGTAACCTAACTAACTACCTAGTAGCCTAGCCCAGGTGTAATTAGTAAGCTACCTACATAATATGAACTTATTATGTAGTTTATTCACTAGTGTAGGCCTTCTAAGTTGGTATCTTAAATGGTTTAGCTTACTAGATAAACGTACTAACTATGTAGGTAGTTTATTAGTTTAGGCCACGTAAGCTTAATGAACATTTATGATAGTTTAATGTCTATCCCTTTTTATATTATAACATATTAAATTTTAATTTTTTTAAAAAGTATTTTTAAAAAACACATTTTTTCATATAATTATTACAAATATATATTATTGGATTATGATTTAGGTTTAAAGTTTTTGGACATATAAATTAATTAACATTTTTTTACAAGTTTATAATAACTAAAATAAATATAAAGTGCATTTTAGGGGGAATTTTAAAAGTTAAAACATATGCAAAACAAGGCAAATGTCATTTATTTTATTTTTTTAAGTGAAAAAAATCAGCTTGGAAATATTACCAAATGGTAAGATGTCGCAACCCTAGCCTTGGACTCGTGACCAAGGCAAAGGCTTGTGAGAGTGCGGGCTAAGAGTGAGCCCAGGAGTCACATTTCATGCTCCTGAGAGTGCAAAAGAGTGTGAGGGAATGAACCCTCACACTCCCAAGTGAATTCCCATTTTGGGAGTTGGAGTCCCAATGGACTCCCGAATTTTCATAGAGTGATTGCAGGGGTCAAAACGCATTGGATTGAGGAGTTCCATATATCATTGGAAAGTTCTTGGAATGTAAATGTTCGAAATGGGCTCGCATGACCCATTTGGACACCTAAAACACAAATTATGGTAAAAAAAAGTGTTGGGAATCAAATTGGCAATTTGACTCCCGACCACTTTATAACTTTGCTTCAAACCTCATATCAATCAAAGGTCTACAGACAAAATTATGGGCCCCCAAAGTCGCGGGAGTCCCAACTTTGCGAATTTCGAGACTCCCACTTGGAAGTCCCGAAACAAAATGTCATTTGGATGTGGGCCTCATGGAAAAGCATAGAGTACATTATCAGGGGGAAGGTGGTGGCTTCCTTCAAGTTCAGGCTATGGTGAATCTTATGAGTCCGAGTTTGCCCTTGCCTCGTCCAAGCACCAAAAGTGCTCCAACATGCACTAACCAATTTATTGTTTGGTTTGTACAGGTCCGTGTAAATAAATGAATTGCTTGTCCATCTTCCTAGTTTCATCCTAAAACTCCAGCACGCCCCTCTACCCCCGAAATGCTACAAGCTAGGGAGCGTGCACCCAACTCCTTGTTTTTTTGTTGTTTTAACTTCATACTCACATTTGAGTCCATCAAAGAGCTTGGGAACGCGTCATAAAAAACATACTTTCTTTTTTGTTTTGTTATAAATTTTATTTAATTATTAAAAAAATTAAAGCCAAATCTCTATTTAGTGAAAGTAAGTACATGTGCATGTATTGCAAAATTATATGAATACCTAGCCCTAAATGCAATAGCCATATTCAAGTTCATTTCGAAATAACCCATAAATGATTTAAGTAACTTTAAGTGAAGACCCAACCTTAAATGCAATACCCACATGTAGGGTTGTTTCAAAATACCCAATATGTAATTTGGATGCCTTTGAATGAAATTAAGGCCTAGATGTAATATTTGCATGCAAGTTCATTATGAAATAATCCTTAAGTGAAAATTCAACCTTAAATGCAATACCCACATGTAAAGTCATTTTTAAATAACCAATAAGTGGTTTGGGTACCCAAAACATGTTTCTTTACATACCTAAATTAATTTTATGACAATTAATTTTCATGAATAATTATTTAAAATAAGAATTTGAATAATTTATCAACCAAAAAATATAATTAAGATAATACATTAAATACGAAATTATCAATTTTATTTTTAGATCTAAATTTTAATTATTTGGATAATTAAGGTTCAACCAAATAATCAATTAATTGATATTAAGAAATAAATTATTGTCTAAATATGATAATCACTCATTTACATTATTTGAAATATTCTTTTAGTAATTCTTTAATTATGACATTATTTGTTGATACTTAAATTACATTATTATGTCATATGAGTCTCGTAAATATTGCAATGGAGACCTATATGCGAGTATTGAAGATTTGAAATGGCTTTATGGAAGTTAAAATAAAAAGGATGTAGGTATTCCATGTTTAGTTTCATGACAATGCCAATAAGTTAATTAAAATGTGGGTATTGCTTTAAAAATTTTTAGGTGATGTGATTTCTAATACATTAGATGTAGGTATTGCACAATGTTCATTTTGATTTTTGTAAATCCTAGACAAGTTAATTATAAAGTGTGCATATGGGACTATTTAAATTGTGATTATTACATCTAAAGCACTAAAAAGATGATAAAAAAGAAAACATATATAATTAACCATATACCCATCAAACAAATGTGACTAAAAAAAATTATATTGATAAAAAATGTACAAAAATGGGTGGATCAAAAAATGTTAAAAATCCCAATGAAAAAAAAGGTTTTCTATAATATATTAAAGGACCAAAGTTCAAAAAATGGGTAGTCCAAAAATTGAAACGGTTGAAAAAACCTAACTAACTATATAAAGTGGAAACCCTAATCCATATCATTATCTACAATGTTGTGTTTAGCTTGGTAAGCAACTGCCGCATTTGAAATGTATAAATGGCGACATTGCATTTCAACATGAATTGCATTTGCAACAAACTCCTCTTTTGTTATGCCTTGAACCCTATAAACACTCAAAAACCACCAAATTAAACCTTAACACACCTTGGATGAAATAAAATTATAAAAAAACAACAAACATTGATTTTTTTTTTAATAATTATTATAGATTCATGACTATTCATGATATTTGATTATTTTATATCCATGAAAATCTAATATAACTATCAACTCTTGTGTCTGACTTGCTTTAGTGGGTTCTCGATCCCAATTTCTAACATCCCATGCCATTTCAATCGTCATGCATATGCAGAATGGGTGGATCGGATCATCTTTTGTAAATTTTCGTCCTTCTCCATCTGTGATGTTGCATTTAAAGGCACATTTTCCACGCCCTAAACATTAAAACTCAACACTCTGAAACTAATTTGACCAAAGTTGGTTTTGGTAATGGTGGACATTGTTTTACAACAATTACCAAATTATCCCACTCATGCTAGGCTTTTGCACAAACGTGACTAGCAACCTTTTGATCATTTTGCCTCTACACATCCATGGCATCTCCCAAATTGCAAACATTCATTTTAACATGGTCTTGATGTCGAAAACCTCTTTTAGAAGTTGAAGGCTTCCTAAGTTTGGCCTTTTCTAGCACTAAGCCATGCACCTCCTTTAAATGTTTGATCAACAAACTTTTGGCAAAATATGTGATAATGCAAGTGCCAACTTTACACTTCCATTTTGACCCAACTTTCTTCCATTCTTTGTCCTTTTAAGCCATATTAAATGGACAAGGGGGTGCTGGTGGTTAAGAAGCCTGGTCAATTTCAAGTTCTGAACCTAGACCAAAAATTATTTTTAAAAAATACATTATTACAATGTAATAAAAAAAACCCTAACCTTAAAACCTTAGACATAAAAAGACCAGACAACATAATGTAGGTATTACAAAACATCATATCACACAATCAAATGTAACTATTACAAACTCTAACCTCTTTAAGTATTGCAATAAAATAAAATAAATTTAAATATCGCACCTTCCATCAAATGATGGAAGGTGTGGGTATAATTAAACTTAAAACTTATTGTACAATCTTTTTTTTTGCATTCAATCTAATGTATATAAATTATAAAACAATCTAATCCACCATTTTTTGATCAAAATTCCCAATCTGTATTAGGAGGGATCTTATCATTTGAATTGCAAACAATCACCATTTCCAACTAAGCCACATTAATTGTTTGATTCATTAACTTTTGGTTCTAATGGAGTAACATCCCAATTGTCAATTTTGATGAAGCAACACTTTACTTTTGAGCTTCCAAATCACCACCAACTTTCTTCAATTTCCTTCCTCTAACCATTACAACCTTAAACATTTTTAAATACTACTAGATCATTTTTAATTATCAATTATGATGAATAATTAACAATTTTTTGCAATAAAAAGACCAAAGAAGAAGAAAAGGAAAAAATAAAAAATAAAAGGCTAAAAAATTTAAAAAATAAAGGTAATGGCTTGCTATCGTCCTTTTTTGCAACAAACCCACTAAAAGCAAGAAAAAAAATAAGAAGGTGACAACTTGCTATTGTCACCTTCTTTGCAACAAAACCACTAAAGAAGGCAAGGACAACTGCCATCAATTTCTTCATGGTAACACATCCATGAAAGAAGACAACACAACAATAATTAACGTCTTTTTTTTTCTGAAACAAAAAGAAGAAGAAAAAAAGGTGACAATAACCATAATTTTCATTGCCTTCTTCACGAAACTAAACCAAAGAAAAATATGACGACCATCGCCATCGTCTTCTTCTATCCAAGCAAAAAAAAACAAAGAAGGTGACGACAATAAGTCATTATCACCTTATTTGCAACAACACCACCAAAGAGGAAGGCAATGGCAATTTCCGTTAACTTCTTAGTAGTTATACATCCAAAATAAAACAATAGTAAATTGCCATCATCTTCTTCCTCTTTCAAAAAAAAAAAAAAAAAAGGCGATAGCAATAGCAACTGTTGTCACATTCCACGCAGCAACAATGCGAAAAAAAAACAATGGTAATGGCCATCTTCTTTTTCTTCTTAAGTAGAAAAATACCCACAAAAGAAAATGACAACAACAATGTGTCATCACCTTCTTTTTAAGTAGAAAGAAAAACACAAAAAGGTGCCTTCTTTGCAACAACACCACCACAGAAAAAGATGATGGCACATTGTCGTCATTTTCTTTTTCTCCAACATAGAGAAGAAGGCGACAACATTGTTGCCATTGCCTTTCTTCTTTTCAAATATAAAGAAGAAGGCGATGGCATTGTTGTCGTCACCTTCTTCACAACAAAACAACATTAAAATAAAATAAAGGGAGGGAGCTTACCTTCACGCTCTCACATCTTGCCTTTTGTCACTCCTTCAAGCTTTTGCATCTTACCTTGCTTAAACCCTATGACATTCAATTCCTAAACCCCAAACCCTTCGAAGTTTTGAGGTTTTCAAGCTCTCTTGAACTCTAGCAATGGAGTGAACACAAAATGAGGTGAGACAGGTAGGAGGGGGGAGGTAGGTAAGAGGGAGGTAGGAAGGGGAAAAGTTTGGGGTAGAAAAGAGGGTTGAAAAAACCGTGGGTAGGGGAAGAGGATGTGTTTTGGGTTCATCCCCGAAATGGCTTGAACGGCCTTATCTTGAACCTGTGCATTAGTGGCTACTAGTTCATTCTAGCCGAAAAAAAATGTTTTTCAGGAAACTCCTTTTCAACATTATATTGTGCAATTTTTTAGTACTACAACCATGAGTTTTCGGCTTCATTTTGTAGCACAATTGTTGTTTACTCAATGTCTATGAAGCAAATCTTGTCAATTTCCCAACATGGACATGAACAAGAGGTCATGAACTGCAATTTTGTTGGATTGTGAAGAATGAAAACCTCAAGTTTACACTTGGTGGTTTTGCTTATTTATAACAAAAGCAAAGTGTTTTTGTCTATACAAGGATCAAGAGTTGTGTTGCAACATGAAAGCTAAGAATGTCTAACATCAAGCACATCATACGCAAAATCCTCCATTAACATGTTCAACTTTTTTAAAGCTTTAGGTTTGAGGCTTTTAAAGGGTTTAGGGTTTTTGAGGTAACAACTTTTAAGGTTTAGGGTTTTATATTTGTAGGGTTTAATGATGTTTAGGTTTTTAAGGTTTAGTAACTTTTAAGTTTTGTGGTTTAATGACTCTTAGGGTTTAGGTTACTTAATGTTTTAGGGTTTAACAATGTTTGAGCATGATTTTTTCAATGTGTTCAATACGTTGAAAATGGTCAATAAAATCAAACAAGTTGTTATAAACTTTATCATTCACCTCCAAGTTTTTGTTTATTCCTGATAGAAAGTGAACATCCACATGTAGATATTACCCCCACATAATTACAGTGAACATCACATCCACTAAATACTTAACTAAACTTAATTCAAATATTTCATAGTTTCAAAAGTTAAAAGCATGAAGCACAAATATTTAAAATAAAAATAACTTGAAAAAAAATTGACACTTTTAATACCCCCATTCAATGAATTATCAATTTACACTTAGACCTCACCCATTAAAAATGTTTGTGTTTGGTAATAGAAAATGCCTTATCAATATATCTACAACCATATTTGTTATGTTACAATACACCAACTTAATAAAACCATCTTTAATTTTTTCTTGCACAAAATGATGGTGAATCTTGATATATTTCATGTGGGCTTGAAAAGTTGAGTTCTTTCACAAAGATATGCAATTGTGATTGGCAGCATATATAACAATGGATTTCATTTGCAATTGACCAATAATCCTAAAAAATGATGAAAACAACATTGCTTGCCTTGTTGTTTGGGAAGTTACAATATATTTAGCTTTTATTGATGATAGATCAATACAAGACTATTTCTTACTACTCCAATTGATAGTTCCATTATTCAATAGGAAACATAATTTGATGTGCATTGATAATCATCATTATTGCCAACCCAATTTGCATCACAATAAGCATACATTTGTTTGTTTTCATAAACAATATGATAACTCCCAATATTGGGACGATGGTTTTGGTAAGCATTCCTTTTGGAATACACCTAGACCATTTTTTTTTGTCAATTCCATTGTCATAATAGATGTTCCTATTGAAATGCACATGGCCCTAGCTATGGTCGACATTCATATTGGAATGTATTTCACCTATGGTTATTGCTTGCATTACCATTAAAACACATTGGGCCCTAATTATGATTTACATTACTTTCAATATGCACCTAACCATAATTAAAGTTTAATCCCTTTCAAAACGCACCTAGAGATGGCTATGGCTCACATTCTCATTAGATTGCACTTCGCCCTAAGTATTGTTCATGCCCCTTTTGAAATGCAAGTAGCCCTAACTATGGCTTATGTCATGTTAAAATGTGCATGGCCTATGTGTTATGGCACACCTTCTTGTCAAAATGTAATCATTTGAGTTTTCGTTGGAACTTTGGCTAAGATTTACACCTAGCCCCTCGTGTTCCCATTGAACGCTAACTATAGCTTACATTCCCATTGAAACACACCTAACATTTTATGTTCTTATTAGAATGTGCCAAACCCATGACATGTTCAATGTTTACTTTTTAAACACATGTCAAAATCGATTGTGCTTTTCAAATAATAGAAATCCATTTTATTTTAATTTAATGAAGTTGCACAAGATTAATCATAAATTGGTTCACAACCCCCACTACCAAAACAATATTAATTCTTGTACATATCCACGTTACAAACATGAGATTTCCAAAATCATTTTAAAATGGGATAAAACATAGTACTTCCAAATTTGCATTATTGTAAGGATCCATATCCTTTGAACGTTTACAACTAATAATTAAAGGGGTCCATAGTAATTTACTTTCAAAAATATCAAAATGCTTCAATATATTTTCAATGTATTTGTGTTGACTTAATTAACTTATTCAATTTTATTGAACACAATTCACTTTTATCCCCAAGAAATATTAAATTTCACCTAGATCCTCCATCTCAAACTTCTTCAAAATGTTGTCATTTGTCTCTTTCAACAAAATTGAATTATCATTAGAGGCCAAAATGAGATCATCAACAAAAAAAGTTATGATCACAAAATATTTTTTTAAAACTTTTTTAAAACACACATTGTGATTAACATAATTCCTTTCAAACTCTTTAGCCAAGAAATATGCATCAATCTTGTAGTTCCATACACAAAGAGGTTGCTTCAAACCATATAAGGATTAAAAACCTATGTACCATGTTTTTCTTACCAAGCAAACCCATCCTTGGGTGGTACCACTAGGAACATCACTCCTTATAATTTTGAAACTTGCCCAACTTCAAAACAAGATATACTCGCTTAAGGAAAAAAATTCATTTCAAAATGTATATATCAAGTCATGTAAGATTACCCAAGTCATGTAAAATTTGAAACTTCCATTTGATTTACAAATAAATGAATTTTAATATTTCAAATGAATGGTCAAGGAAAAAGTTTCACAAAAGTAACACTTAGGGTTCCTTTATTCATGAACACAAAAGAATCATGTTTTTTTCATTTTTTTGCAATGCTTTTAATTTCTAGGAGGCCCTCAAGTAGTCATCTTTTTAATTTCTTTGATAGATAGTGGATTGAAATAATCACAATTTTCGAGCAATTTTCGAAGCTTGGGACTAAGAGGTCTAAAAAGATCATTGCATTCATGTATACAAATTTGTAATAATTTTCATTTTTTTGTTTCAATCAAAAATTTAGATATACCATTATAACTATAGTTGATAAATCAAAAATAAATAAAATTATAATGGTGCAACTTGACACTTGATAAGGGGTCAACGGTCTTAAGAACACTTGTTAAGAACACAAATCTCTTACTTGTGTAGCCTCTATAAGTGTCTAATTTTTTAATATAATGTATACATAAGTGGGGAACACAAAGTCCATGTGGTGCAAGTCAATAATAAAAATCACAAATGAAAAAGATTAAAAAATTAAATCAAATCAAATCAAGTCCACCTTTCTTTGAATTTTGGTGAAGTGGTTATTAGTGGTACCTCTCAAGGATGGGTTTGCATTACCTTCAACCATAGGACCCTTTGATTGTCGCATATATATATAAAGATCTCCATCAAGAAAAGTAACTTTAACATTGATTTTATGCACCTTGAAATTTTGAATTATTGAAAGTTTGTTAACATAGAGACCATTTATGGGTTATGAACAGCGTAGTTATGCCTAGAAATAACTTAGTTTTTTTTATCAACCTCTTAAAATATAGTTTAAAACAATTAAAGAAGTAAGTAGCAACCAATTATGTACATGGTTGTCACAATGGAGTAGATAATGGTTAACCAACAAAAGTGCGCAAGTTGTTGTGAATAGTTAATGAGTGCTTCAACCATTCAAAGTAACATGTGTGCTCATGTTAATATGGGCAAGTCACTTCCACTTCATTACAAATGGTGTGCAAAAAAATACAAGTTGCAACTTATTGAAAAAAAGTAAAAATCATAATTTATTTAAATGTAAATAAGGTGTTGATAATTCATTTTGAAAATATAATTAAAATATTATAAGAATATGTCATTATTTCATAACATATTTAAAAATATCTTTTTGCCTTAGGTGCTTCCTAAAATATACAAGGAGTGACCTCCCTAGGCACACTAATTATTAAATACAACTTATTGTATAGTGGGAGTGTCAAACTTATAAGCTATGGAACACAAAAGAGGGTGAGTTACAAGGTTCAACCAACTAAAAACCATGAACTATAAAAAGGTATTAAGGAAATATGAAAATATAAAAAGGTAGCAAAATACATGATATAACTAGGGAGCTTTTGTGCAATGGTGTGTTACCACATTAACAAGATGTTCAACATGTAACCAAGTTGTAGTGTGTCATCAACCTACTTGAAATCTTCATCACATTGAACATTTAACTAGGCTATAAAACACCATCAATGACATCTTATAGTTTGTAACTAAGTTCAAGGTACCTAATACCTTAACCCACGATCCTCCAAGATACTTAGAGTGCGTCCACCCATACCCCTTATTTGGGCCTCTAGAAGTATTTATCACATCCAACATAGAATGGTAATTGTTTCCCAACCCCAACAATAAACATGCAAAATTGATTGGACAAAATAAAATGAGAGATTACTTAAATGCTATCATTTGGGTAAAACTTTATGACCAACCAATGAACACTAGTCATTATTCTAATGGGCCTTGTGGAGACTAATTTAACTTGTGCAAATATACATGTCCAAACCAATGTTTAATATATATAGGTGAAGCCCTTCGATGAGGTACTAGTAAAGGTATAAATGTCATGCCTTTAAAATCTAGTACAATCCATTCAACATACCTAGGTTTTACTCATATTGGCTCTTATATTGACCCAAATAAGATGCAATTTCTTATCTAAAATGTTACTTAAGTAAACTAATATGTTTTCTACAAAAACAAGTTTTACATTAATATTCCCCCTTTTGGATTGCATTCTATCCTTGGTAAGAGTTGGAAACTTTATATAGGTTCTAAGTTTTATGGTGTTTGTTGGCCCTACCTTGTAAAACATGGATATTGTGTTGAGAATCATTATAGAGTATAGTAGCTTCAAGGGCTTTTGCCCCCTATCAACTAGGTGAGATGATTCATCCTAATTTAGTTGTAAAAATATTCACATTCATCTTTTGACATTTTGTTTTTTCAATCATCTTTTCAAATGTGCACCCAACCCAATTGACTTTGTCATAAATCCACAATAACAAAACTAAATATGAAAATACTTTCTCTAAAGATGATTATGTCACCCATTATATTCATGTAATTCTTTCAGAATGTGACAATGTGATTAAAAACATTCAAATACACATGTCATGATGAGTCTTTTTTTTTTGGTTTGAAATTTTGCACAAATGTGAAAAATTAAGATGAAAAGGGAAATTTGATCACTTTTTTTAAAGAAAAAGTCATTAGATTTGAAAAAAATTAAAAATCATGTTGCGACATTTCCCTATTGGTTTTGGTTTGGTAAAAAAAATTAAATGTTTAAATAAGTTCCTAGAACATGTCATCGTTCAATGTGAGATCCCTTTTGGGTTCCTCAAAAGCAATGTTATGGAAAAAAATGAAAAAAAATTTCATGATTTCTTTTCTTTTACAACAACATGATGTACACAAAAATAGATTTAACAAAAAATTCCACTACCAATGATCAATTTATCATAAATATCAATTGTTGATATTAAATTAATGGTAAGGCCATTGTGTATAACACACCTTGTTATTCATTGAATGTCCATTTAGTGTTTTTCAATGGCAACCATGAAAATGAAAGTGATGGTAGTAATTTTGAACTCATGTTTTTTTTGTCACTACTTTTATCTTTTCAATATTCAAGTACATTGTTGCTTTGCATTTCAAATGTGAAATATAGCTTTTCAATTCACTTAAAAAATTTCTTGCAAAATTTCTTGCATCTTTGATGTGATGGGGTCAAATCAAATCACAGGCATGGACACATTGTTTTAAAATGATTTTGAACCTATTTGTTTTAAAGATGAACCTAAAGATACATGCTTAACAACTAGGTCAGTGCATGGCACTACAAAAACAATGGACCCCACAATTTAGTTAATTACATAAGGTGTCACCCTTCAAGAAAACACACAATGACAAGTTTAATATTATGTCTTTGAAACAAAACAAAAGTTGTGGTTGTGCCATCATTACAACTATTTAGTTTGGGTTTATTAAAAGTTTAATGAAATGTTGAGTGTGTTAATGCAATGAAACCATAAATGCATCATTTATCACCTCATCGCAAGTGAGAAGATTCATGAAAATGTGACTATCATGACTTTAGCCTTGGGTTCAACAATCAAGGCTAAAGCACGATAACAAAAAACATGGGTCAAGATCTAATATCCTATAACTCAATAACACTCCTTCAAATGTGCTAAAAGTGCAAGAAAATGAATCTCAACACTCCCAAATGGATTCCACTTTGGAAGTTGGAGTTTCATGGGTGTTTTAATCTTTGGGACAAAAGTGTAAATATTAAACCTTATCCAAACTAGGTCCTCTTTAGACCATGAGAGAAGTCTTGAAGCGTAAATATCAAAATGGGTTCAAATTTTCACAAAGCAATGCCACCTTCAATGATTACAATTTTATTTGGAATAAAGAACCCATACAAGAAGTGTGACACAATAAAAATGCAATTCATTCAAGATTTGGTCTTATTCATCACAAAAGTGTGCATAGCTTTGTTGATCTTCAATAACACTTAATTGTGATGACTTGCTATTGTATTGTGACCCCAAGATCAGTTGCCATCTTGCAAGGAATAATGCAAAAACACATGCTTGCATTACAAGTGAAAACAATGGAATATTTCATCCTTCTAGTAATCATTACTTGTTTGTTTTCTATTTATGGATGTTTTGTGTTAACTTTAATATATTTGTGTTAATGGAAATGATTGTTGGGTGTTTCATGACATCACAATTGGTTTGTTTGAAGCATTAAATATCTATAGTGTACCTTTGGCAAAGATAATGGTTTCAATTGACAATTGAATAAAAACATGGTTAGGTGACTTGTTTTTGACATTTTGAAAACTAAACATTATACACTAACTAAAATTCCTACAATTATAATAATGATCAAACTATCAATCCTATAGTTATCCCCTATTCTTTTGGTCACAAATATTGGTAGGCCACCTTAGAAATATCCCTAGACATGTGATTGGTTTTTAAATCCATGGGAAAGTTTGAACAAGAAAAATTGAAATAAAATTGACATTTTATTTTTTTTAATGTAAATGAAATTTTTTTGTATTGAATTTGTTTAATGCATTTTATTCATAATTCTTCATTTGATGGCGGCTATTTTAAAAAATTCATTCCAACATTATTATGACATATTTTTTGAATCAATATTTTTCACTTGCTTTACATGACAAACATAATGTCATCATTTCAAAAGTCCATTATGAGTCTATTTTTTCCTTAAAACTCATTTATAAATTTTAATATGATTTTCACTAAAGTTTATTGCAACATGAATTATTTAAATAATAATAATAATAATGTTGAATATGTCTTTACATTTTAAATTCATCTACAATCCATAAAATTGCAATTGTGATAGTCCAAACAATCCATGTACTTGTACCAAACATAGTTATTTCCTATGTGAAAGTTAAAGGGTCAAATTTGGGATGCTTGGGAATGTTTTAATTTTTATTGTTAGTTGTGAATTTCTAGACTTGTTAAAGCCCTATGCTAGCACTTATTATGAGCACTTGATATCAAAATGTTGTCAATATGTAATTAGTGAAGAGAAGATGTGCATGGACATGAAAAAGGTGTTTTTGAAGGATATTCAAATTGCTCTACAAAGAATGATAGCTTGAACCAAAAAGTCTAATGAGAGAAAGCAAGAATGAGATAAGGTGTGCATTGAAAATTTGTTTTGAATGTTGTTGTATTTCAAAAGCACTTTTGAAATATGATGATGCCATTAGCATTGCTTCAAAATTAGTCACTACACTCAAAGCATGTGTTCCTAGCAACTTGGCCTAGGCCATATTGCTTGTGTTGTTACGAAAACCTTGAACCAATGGTTCAACAATTTGTCTTAACCAAACAAAATATTATTGGTTGTTGTTTAATGTTTTGGTTATATAACCATGGTGATTTCTATGAAACTACATGGGGATGTGCAAAGGGCAAATGTTACACCACTTCTACAATGTGGCACCACTTCTACGATAAAATTTGAAAGTAGACATGACATTCTTTTTGCAAGAATGGTTTCGTTGGTTGTGACAATTTTGCCTCCTTTTCTTAATATTTTTGTTCATTTGAATCATGTCAAGCTTCATAATATGATAGCAATAATGTGAGACCTTTGTTTCTAAGGACTCCAATGTCTAACTAAGTATGTTGGTTGAGAGAAAGCAAGACAAATTGATGATGAATATGACAACAAAAATTTTATTCCACTATGAAGGTTTCAAAAATTAACTCCAAAAAACAAAATTAAAGGTCCTAAAACAACATTAATTATTGATATATTTATTCATTTGGTGCACCTCCTTCTAGTTGGGAAGCTAGTAAGAGACTACTTAACCCTAAGTTATCCTTGTTTTGACATCTTGTTGTGTCAAACAAAATTACTTTTGCCTTTCCAATGGTGGAAAGAGTAGGACACCAAATTCCTTATTGTTGGGTTTCTTGCCAAATAGCTCCCGGCCCTCCTAAGCTCAACTCAATTTGGAAAAAAAAGTCCTTGAACCTTGTTGGTGTTTTGAGTTGTTTTAAGGCATTGTAGGTTTGGCTTAAACAATCTTAATATCCTTGTTATGATTTACAAAAGTTGACCCTCATATGTTAAATCAAATTGATTTCCCTTCATAGATAAAGATGTTACAATTGTTTTCACTCAGGAATCAAAGTTATTAAAGGAATGCAAGGCAGAGATAGAAAAGGCTGGTCTCTTTGAGCAAAAGAATGGCTTTCATCCTCTTTTAGAAAATGTTGACTTGTAAAATTTGAGGGTATTACAAGTATCCGGCCAACACTGGTCCAAACTGTCACACTGTTTGTGGAGTGTACTTCATGGTTAGCTATGGGACAGGAATACCACAGAACAATTGTTTCCTGTCCTCACACCATTCATCCTGTATGGTGCAATAGTGAGTGTGGTTTGCTTTGGGCTTAATCTTTGATGGCCATGTACTACCTAATAGTGGATGACCAATGTGATCACCCATTATTACTGTAGTACCTCGGTGGGTTTGGCACACAAGTGCTGAATAATTTATTTATTTTAAAATTTAAGATTTGGCATGTGAGTTTTCAATTTCAAACTTTTCAACATGTAAGAAATTTAATATTAAATTCTAAGCCAATTTTAGAGTTCTCTTATTATTCTAGTGGCTAGTTTGTTCACAACTAATTTACTTATTTGTACAAGGCCAAGGTTCAATTCCAGATTCCTATAATCTAAATTTTTGGAATTTTTGACTAGCAAGATTACTTTTTTTCAAAAACTTCTACCAAAATTTTTTTTTTAAATTTATGCTGAAGTCACCCATGTACTATGATACCTATTGCAAACTATACAAAGTTTGCATACTATAGAATCATGGAGTTAGGAGTTACAGGACTAAACTCATCCTGTGATGGAACTTTGGCCTTCATTGTCGCTCTCATTCGCCTTTCATTTTTAATCAACATTCATCCATATTGGATGCATTTTATGTCATTCAACCATCTACATCCTACCAATGACCTAGATTTATAAGGAAAAAGTACAAGTGAGGTTAGAGCTTTTAATGTCCAAACCCAAGTTGAGCAATTTGGGATGGACATGGATGACATGGAAAATGATATCAAGATTACACATATTTCTGAATAATGTTGGTATCTGCTATGCAACTAGAACATACATTTCCATTTATACAACATAAGACAAAACTTCACATGAAAGACAATAATTTAAGGCAGATGTCATAATGTTTTCTTGAAACAACAAAATTGTATAGAGTCTTGAAAGCAAAGACAATCCCTGACCCGTTTTGAAATCTATATTGTTAACACATATTGGTAGCAAAACCTTTTAAGTCCATTTGGTTATCAGATTTGCATCAACTCATGAACCTAACTCCAATTCAATGTTTACTAATAGGTGAATGAAAATATCAGCCTTTGGATCACAAAATTATTGTTTGGCAATTACAAAATATAATGAATGGAAAATTGAAAATACATAAACACAACCTCCTGCATTATACCATGTCAAATGCATGTTTTTGTTCAAATTCATTTGTTTCAACTTTCAAGCGCTGTGTGTATTTATCTCTGCTAAGCAAGCATCAAAGTTCACGTTGTTTCTCTTCAGTAAATGCAACCAAATGGACTTGTTTTTAAACCCACATAGCACATAACTATTCAATAGTAACCTCAAAGATTATGTGCTTCCAGAGTGAATAAATATAACTTGTGGGTAGCTAAGGTTCTTTTGATCCCAAAAGCTTGCAAATTGTATGGGGATCCCATTCAGGGAAAGTTTAATAAATAAGCAATTAGAAAGAAGCTTTTAGAAAGAAGCTTAGTGAACCATTTTGGGGAGATTGGAAGCTTACTATTAGAATGAAGGTGGCTCAGGCAATAAGCCATAACAAAGTAAGAGGTGCCCAATAACTTTCCATCGAGGATGGATTCATCCCAAAGCTTGAAAGTCTTTTGCAACCAAATTATACCCATCTAACATTCATAATAAAGAGAGAAATTATGAAGTGTGTCCTGAGCTCAAATGTCTTCCACAATTCCAAAACATACCCATTCATCCTTGAAATCCTTGCACGGTGCTGCATTATTGCATTTGATTCTGAAAAGTTTTCAGAGCTCATTCTTCATGCCTTACTGCAGAACACTAAGAGGTTTCTTGATTTGCCAAGGGGGTGGAAAATTGAAAACATGAAATCATACAAAATTTGCAGGCTTGAGGTCAGCAGTGAAGGTATCCAAAGCATTTCAGCTTGTGTTCAATCTAAAAATTGCCCATGAAAAACAACATTCATGTCCATTCAAATCCTGGAACATGATCCATCAAGTTTGAGATGGGCAATAAACTGAAAACAGAGGGAACCAGACATGCTTTGATACAGACTGATCCATCCAACATCCATATCAGAATGGGACACACCTTAACAGGATAAATTAACAGTCTGCAACATACCTTCCAAAAATGCAGCAGCCCTTCATGATCCACTTCCACATGCAGCAGCCCTTCATGATCTACCCACCATCATCAAGGTCCCTCAGTCTATTCCTCTTTTCTATCTATTGCTTCCAGTAGAACAAGGTCATAGAGGTACAATATAAACATCAGAGACTTCACAATACTTCAGAGTTCATCCAGAAATGTGCAGAATTTCACCTGACAAGCAAGGTTCCATCATCTGGTTTGAATGACAGATCGAATACCTGCTACTGATATCCACAGGTGCAGTCATTTGCACTACTAGGATCAAAAGGCTGTAAGTTGCAGAGGGTTTGTTAACCATTTCGCAAAGGCAAACACTGACCCAGCACAAGAACTCCTTCCAAAAACCAGAACTGGTGTGCTACTATTATCACTTTCAAATGAATCAATATTTTACAATGTATGAATCTCTCCATCACAGACCCACCAAAGCAACCCAGTTTGACATTCATGAAACTCAAGCCCAACATTAGGGGGGCTCAAATTTCATAAATGTTGCCAGGCAGACATATTACAAAGCCTGTGGATAGTCTGCAAAAGCAAGCAACTAGAGCCTACCAAATGTATGGACTACAAAAGAGCATCTGTTCTGGCCTATGACCCAGGTTTGCTTTTCATTTCTATCTCAATCAGTTCCTGTTGCCACACTTCATGCTTCTTGTGCATCTCCTCCTGGCTCATTTTCAAATCACGGCAGAGATTTCTGAGCCACACCTCTTGGTGATATGCTCATGATTTGTGACCAAATCAGGTATTATGGGGAAAGTGCAACCACTCTGTAATTGCATTACACCTTGCACACAATTTTAGTTACCTGCTTGTGTTCCATGCAGAATTTGAGCAGAAAATTTGGGCAATTACAGGGTTGATGTAGTTGAACACCATGCCTGAATGGATGGAGCCCACTTCAGTAGTGGTCAGCCATTAACAAAATACTCCCAGAACTCTTCAGGCTCATTTCCATCCTCCACCACCTGCACACAATTAACCAAAGTGGCACCTCACTAAAAACAAGTCCTACCAAACCTTTGGGTTGTTCTCTTCCAGCAAGTTGGCATCACCAAAACCAGAGCCTGGAATCAGTTGTTGCATCAAATTACAGGACCTCAATCATGTGCAAGCACATGGATGCAAGCAAAATAAAACTACCAGCAGAGGGAGCTCTGCATAAACCAAGCACCAACAAATGACAGGGAAAAACGACAGAGAAAATGGCCCAAAAGTCCTACAGCATAACAACAGAACTCTAGTTTACCTTAAGAGGTATGTCCTGCCGCAGCTGCCACTGTCTGATAAGATCCTGCCCTATCATTATCCAGTGCTCTTCACCGGCTCTGTTGACATCACCATCTTCCCCAGGTGAATTGGTCCTTGAACCCCTGCCCACCCACACATATACATGGCCCCCTACTCCTGATGGTGAATCTGGCACTACAAGGATGTAAGCTGCATGTGTATCCAGATCATCCTCTGTGAACATGTCAATCTTCTCCATTTGTGGCCACTCATAAAGCTCAACAGCTTTTCCTTGCAGCCCTGCCTTCTTCCTTCCAACATCCTCTTGTAACAAGCTAGCAGACCTTGTTGCAATAGGGATTGTTTGCTCACCAACATCCTGCACTGCCATGTTGTTATTGGGATCTGGAAGAGCTTCTCTCACCCTGTCATGTGTATCAAATTCACATAGTGTACCACCTGTATCAGCTGCAGCCCTGTTGCACTTTGTCACATTTCCAGTTGAGATTGGATGAAGCTCAGGCTTTCTTCTTGGTGTCAAAGTGGCTCCATCAACCAATGATGGAAGATTGAGGGAGGGAGACACACTCCCTCGACGTTGTGCCAGAGATAGAGTAGGCCCTTTTGATGTTGAACGAGATAAGGGCTTGCTGTCTAGATGACTTGGGAAATGGCCAAGAGATGGAAAGGGCATAAGGCTGGATGGGGCTTCTCCAGATATTGGTGACCACACAGGAGCAGATTTTGGAGAAGGTGAGTGAGGTACAGATAGCAAGGGAGAAGGAGGTGGAGACATACATGGAGATGTCAGAAAAGGAGGAGAATGGGATGAATTTGATGAGAATGAGCGAAATGAGAAAGGTGATGCGGATGAGCATTGTGAAGGGTCTGGGGATGCTGCTGGACCTGACACCACTGTTGTTGCCAGGCAGCCTTCTTCAGGCCCTTTAGTCTTGGACCCTACTTTTGACACAGGTTGAGAATCTCCTGCTCCATCCACTCCCTCCCTCACTAACATAGACTTGCCTCCAGAAACAGAGAAGAATTTGTGGCGGAGTCTGCTCCACCCACTATCCCTTGGTGGGCCATGTGGTACTCCAGGAATAGGTTCTGCAGGCATCACTGCCTTATCTTTTGCTCTTTGGTAAAGCAAATAATCTGTGTCATACACTGGGAGCTGCTTCACTGTGCGACATGCAGCCCCTGACTCTGTATTTCTTCTGGGTTTGGGAGAGCCATTTTCCTTACCAGCATCTGGATCCTGATGCTCAGCAGTTCTCTCACTCTCAGGCATCTGCTTTCTCAAAGCTTCCCAGAACTCAGAGGGCTCTTCACCTTCCAAGACTTGAACATTTTTACCCTGAGCCCTCTCGTATCGTACCACCTGCCGAGTAAATGCATGGGCAGCTACAACCATGCCTGAATCAGACTTGGATCCTTGCCAGACAAACAGAGCACCAGGCACATGAACAACAAAGGTACCTCTGGAATCAAGAGCTGAGGCAGCTGGATGGTTCACAGTTTTGGGCACCAGATGTAGAGGATCATAAGGAGAGTGAGGAGCCATGCGATACATCCGCAAAGCAGAGTTGGGACTCACAGGTGTAGCATGCACACGCTTCTGACATTGCAGAAGTTGGCAAGCAAAACCCATGTTGGGATTCGTGACCCCTCGTGCAGCCTTGACATCTTGGAAAGCATCCTCAAAGCTGCGACCATCCCGCCACATCAGGTAGGCGATGACTAGAGAAGTTGACCGAGAAACCCCTTGACAGCAGTGCACAAAGACCCGCCCACCCTGCTCTCTCACTTCCTCAAAGTAATCAAATACATCATACAGGATACTCGTGATATCCTCTGATGGGCTATCTTGCAGCCACAGGGTCTTATAGCTCAAATCCTCCCGGAAGTACTCTGGGCACACAAACCCTACACAATTCAGCACATGAGTAATCCCATTCTCCCGTAGTGTCTCACGGTTTTTGGCAACTGAATCACTCCCAAGGTAAATATGTTCTGCAATCCGGGAACACTCCTTATCAAAAAAGGCAAATTTATCCCTCTTAAGCTGCATTTCTGTGGGTTCACACGTATCCCTATTGCGCTGAACTGCACCAAGATCAAGCTTCATGCCAGGACCCAAAAGTCCCTTCATATCTCTCCGTCCACCCGGAGTGCTTGGCAGGCCTTCGTCAACCTCTCCACTCCCATCTATGCTTCGCCTTGGGGGTTGCAGGGGAGGTGGCCGCACCTTGCAGACAGGCTGAAGAGGACGTGGTGTAAGAGGGAAAGGCTTTCTGTTATCTCCAAACCCAGAAAGTTGCCGTGGTGAGGGGCCAGGGCTTGGCGGTGCAGAGTGTGACTGCCATGTAGTGGATCTCCAAAACTTTTGGCTGACATTCGGAAAATGGACTCTGTCAGTATCTTGGTCCTCAAACAGTTCTCCCCCCCTTGCCGTCTCCTCACCATCAGTTCCAGATTTTCCTACCTCGTTCTGCCCCACCACCCTCCCTCCATCTGCCAGCATCATGGAGGCAGTTATGTCCCGTAATGGTAGGCTCCTCCTGTCACTCTTTCCTTCTAAGGGCAACCCATCCAACAGCAGGTTCTTCGAGCCATGGAACTCCTTCACGTTCTCAGCAGGCTTCTTCTTTGCCCAGGTTACCATGGCCTTGACCCCTCCTCCCCCTCACCTGCATACTTGAAAAAACAAACCCTCTACAAGACACAAAAACCACCTCAAACAAATCATTTCCTTTCTCCACCTTATCTTTTTCCCTCGCTCCAAAACCCTCTCCAAAAACAAAGATCTGCTGCAGCCACCCCAACTACTACTACTACTACTACTACTTGCAGGGCAAGCTTACGAAACCCTGGACAAGTGCAAGGCCACGGCCGGGAGAGATTTATTCTCCAGCAAAACCTATCTATTTGGCAAGACCTAGGAAGAATGAGATGCCCGTTTCTTCCTATCTATCTTATACAACCTATCATGTACAAAAACAGGAAGTCAGCCGCTACTACTGGACATCCAGAAACAGCAACCGCAACACAGAGCAAGAGCAATCAAACTGCTCCTCACTAAAAACACAAAACAAGCGCAAAAAGCATGGTAGATCTGTTCTCTGTAATCTACGGGCAACAATATCCTAGGGTTTCAAGCCCCTCTCCTTCAACAAAAACGAAGAAAAACGTTTCTCCAAACCCCAACGAAAACGTCCATAAACACGAAGCAAACAACGGAGAATAGAACCAAGCAAAAAAGCAAAAGAAGAAGAAGAAGAAGCCGTCTGCGACCTTACTTGTTCACAAGCTTCCAACACCAAAAAAAATAGCAGAAATCTCGTCCAATCTTCCCCCCTCCCTCCTATCACGTCCTTTTTATCCTCCTCTCCTCTCGTCCTTGTTCTGCTTCCCTACCGTCTTCACCAAGGCAGAGATCATACCACGAAAACAGGTCGCAACTGACAGTCTGCGGCGTACAAGAACAACCCCCGACGGAAAAGAAACAAAACAAAACAAAGCAGAATCCGAAATCCGGAATCAAATCTTTTTTTTATAAAAAACATATGCTTGCTGCAATCCAGAAACCGAGATCCACCAAAAGAAGAACAACAACCAAAACCAGATTCAAGAGTTATTGCAACGAGCAGCGGCAGCAGCCAACGAGAACAGAGCGAGAAATACACAGAAGGACAGACATGGAGAGAAAGAACAAGGAGTAAAAGAAGAAGCGGTTAGAAAGAGAGAATAGAGAGAACCAGAAGACGTAGCAAAGTCATGCGTGCACTGCAGCAGCAGGCATGGTCAAAGCAATACAGAAGAAAAGAAGAAGAGCATCGCACGGAAGGGACGGAAAAAAACAAAAGGAAATCAAACAAAAACAAAACAAAAGCGGAGAAAAACACAAACCACGAACAAATCGAAGAAGAAAAAGGCCAGGAAAACGGCGACGGGCAAAGCACAGGAACTGCCCCAAGCAACGGCTCTTGCCGCGTTCGCCGGGCCCCGTCTCGTCGTCTCCTTCGTCGCTTTCGTTTCGTTCCCCCATCTCTCTCTCTCTCTCTTTCTCTCTTTCTCTTTGTTTTATTTTTGCTTTCATTTCGTTTCATTTACTTTGTGTTTGCTTTGCTTTGCTTTGTTTTTGTTTTTTCTTTCATTTGCTTTGGTTTGATTTACTTTGTTTTTGGTTTTTTTCTTTGAATTTGATATGATTTGCTTTTGCTTTGCTTTGCTTTGTTTTTGTTTTTTCTTTCATTTGCTTGGCTTTTGGCTTTGCCTTTTTTTCTTTCTTTTTTTCACCAAACTGATTTTATTTTATTTTTTAAATTTCCCTTGTGTCTCATTATGAAGTGTAGGGGTTTTTTTATTTCAATTTTATGATTTTGCCAAAATGATCATCATCTGTTTTTAAATTTAGTCAAATATGGCTATAGACAACTAGATATTCAAAGTTCAAAAATTTTAAGAATCCTTTTTATATTCTGGCTTACTTTCTGGAACGTGTTGTAGAAATCTGAAGACTTTTTTTTTTTTTTTCCTCAAATTCTGGCAAATTAGGCATAAATTTTGTACTGTTTTTTTTTCTGACATTTTTTATTTTTTATTTCTATGTTTGTGTTTAGTGTCATATATGATGAACTTTAAGTGTTTGTACTTTATTAGGGTTTACAATATTTTTATTTTTATATTTATGTTTTGGGTCATATATGGACATACCTACACTTCAGTTTTGTAAGTTAAGTACCTTGTTTATTTGTTTACATTTTTTATTTTTTTAAAATTTTTTATGTTTGTGTTTTGGCCCCTTGGATCATACATGGATTTACACTTAAGTTTTGTACATTTTCTTGTTTCCATTATTGTTATTTTACGTGCTTATGTTTTGCATCATATATGAACTGATACTTAAATTTTGTACCTATTTTTGTTTACTTTGTCAATGTTTTTATGCTTGTTTTCTGGGTCATATATGGACCATACACTTAACTTTTGTACCTATTTTTGTTTATTTTGTCAATCTTTTTATGCTTGTTTTTTGGGTCATGTATGGACCATACACTTAACTTTTGTACCTATTTTTGTTTACATTATCAATGTTTTTATGTTTGTTTTTTGGTTCATATATGGACTTACACCTAAGTTTTGTACCTATTTTTGTTTACATTATCAATGATTTTATGTTTGTTTTTTGGGTCATACATGGACCTTACACTTAAGTTTTGTACCTATTTTTGTTTACATTATCAATAATTTTTATGTTTTTTCTTGGGTCACATATTGAACTTACACTTAAGTTTTTCACCTTTTTTTTTGGTACATTATCAATAATTTTTATGTTTTTTCTTGGCTCACATATTGAACTTACACTTAAGTTTTGCACCTATTTTTTTGTACATTATTAATAATTTTTATGTTTTTTCTTGGCTCACATATTGAACTTGCACTTAAGTTTTGCACCTATTTTTTTGTACATTATCAATAATTTTTATGTTTTTTCTTGGGTTACATATTGAACTTACACTTAAGTTTTGCACTTTTTTTTAATTTACATGATTGTTGTTTTGTATGTTTTTTTTTTAAAACTTATAAATGAACTTAGAACTAAGTTATTTTGTGTTTTGGGTGGTCAAATAAATCTTCTTTTTTTTTAATTTTTTTCTTTTTGTTGGCATGTTCCTTTTTGAGTCCTATGACTCCTACTACCTACATCACAACTCTATATATGTGTATTTTTCGTGCAATTTGTGTGTATGCCAATTGGACCCCACAACTTAACTTTATTACTACACACTTGTGGAGGGAGAGGCCACTTGAAGAGAAGAGTGAGCAAGAAACGTCACATGTGGACCCACCCCCCCCCCACCCCAATTCTCTTTTTGGGCTTCAATTCCCATGTTTCAAAATTCAAACTTGTGACCAAAACCCCATTTGTAGAGACATATATAGACATATAAATATGTGTCTAAAGTGGGAGGTTTTATTTTATTTTATTCCTTGTTGCTTGACTCAAGGAAGGGTTCTTAGTGTTGTTGACTTTGTGGTGGGGCCAAGCAAGGTCTTGAAGAAGCTCTATTGTCTTGTAACAAAAAGAATATATATAGAATTGCATTAAAAAAATGTATATTTTCATATTATCCAACTCTATTGTCTTGTAACAAAAAGAATATATATAGAATTGCATTAAAAAATTGTATATTTTTATATTATCCAACTCTATTGTCTTGTAACAAAAAGAATATATATAGAATTGCATTAAAAAATCTAAAAATATTATTCTATTATAACTCCTTGAAAAGTTTCCCTTGGGCCAATTGTTATCACCATTTAGTTTTATTTGAATGGGAATTGATTCTTTGGTAGGTGAGAGGAGATATAGTTTTGGTACATGTTGACTCCTCTCTCAATTGGACACTCACAAACTTCGATCCCATGAAATACTTTGGAGCCCACAACATAACATCCTCCGTGCACCCTTTGCTTTTCAAAAGTGTGTTCCAAAGTTAAAATGGTACATTTTGACATACCATTTGAGGGTCCCATAACAAATGGGTCGAAATTACCCTTAATAGACTTGTTCGATTGAAGGTCATATTATGCACCCCATTTTTTCCTCCATGATTGGGGGGGTGGGGTGGGTTTGAACAACGGAATGCCCATTTCAACAAGCATTTTGTTTTTCCAAACATCATCCATTTTTTCCCGTTTTATCCATAATGCATGAAGAAAATCAAAACAAGTCTTTACACTTAGTAAAACCCATGGTTTCAACCTTTTACCCTACGTTTTATATTTAGTGAAAAATATTGTCAATCCAATGTACGAAATTTTTAAAACATTTGATAAAATTTACACATAAAATATTAAGTATCAAAATTGATCAAAGCAAGCCCATTAGGTGTCGCGTAATGTTTGTGCATTGTTAAGGCAAATGATACAAATCATCACACCCTTCTAAAACCTAAATCTCTAATGCAAAAATTCAATGTTATGTGCAAGGTTCAATTTTGGGCCATGTAAATCAATGTCATAATCAAAGTTCACATAGGACACAATGACAACTAATTGGAAACATGTAAAAGTAATAAGGTCCTCTTCAAGGGGAAGAAAGATGAACACTTAGATTTGACGAACTAACTCAACCTTGGAGATCATTTGTAAAAAGCCTTATCGTTTGCAACCATTCCTTATGCAATTATCTATAACTAAATCTCGTTTACGATTATAAATGGTTGCTTATACAATTTTTTTCAAATTGAATGGATTTGGATTTTCTTTTTCACTAGTTGCAATTATGGTTTATTTCATTTTTTTAATAGATTTATCTTTCATAATTTTTATTTTATTTTTTATAACATATATATATGTTTGATTGCACATGCAACCAAAATAGTCACATTATAATTGCATAAGATACATATGTTATTTAGTAACTACACATATAAATTATTTAATAATATATACATATTGTATATATCTATATATTAAATACCTACTTACCTATTTAATTATTAGGTATTCATGTACATATTATCTACTTACCTATTACGTAGTTATGTATGTATCACCTACTTACTTACTAGGTACCTACCTACCTATTTCTTGCCTACCTAGCTATTTATTAGTACCTATGTACATATATATCTAATACCCACTAGTTACCTAATAGGTTATTATATGATAAATAATTATTTAGAGGCAATTTAAATATGTACTTAAAATATATATTATTTCAATAAAGTACTTAATAAAAATGTATGTTACTTAGTAAGTAGACTATGTAATATTATGTGTTAGGGAATAGTTACAACTAAGCTACAATTAAAATTTTATCCCATATTGTTTATTTTCCCTTTACAAGTTTACAAACTATATGATTAGGTTGGTTTGATGTAGTAAACACATTCATTTTTTCAATTGTCATATGAAAAGAGCTAATCACATGGGCATCACATGGCACACTTTAGTTGTTTTAATTAGATGGTTGAAAAATATATAAAAATTGTTTGGCAAAATATTTCAAAACATCCAAATGATGTTACATGTCACATTTTCAAGCTACCACATGTGAACATATTGGTGTGCATTGTAATTGCAAGTGCAATCGCAACAACTCATCCCTAAATACATGTATAAACCATCATATTCATATTTTACGAAAAAATATTTCATCCATTGTCTACAACTAGTATCATTTGTAACTTATCGTTTATTACTAAGCTGACTTTTAGTCACAAATGACATTTTTTTCACTAATGGGTTAATTTGAAATGATTATGATAAAATGGAAGGAAGGTTCAACAATATTGTCATGTGTGCAAGTTTGCTCTCAACACATAGAAAATGGACTTGCATGTAAAGACAAATGGGCTTCTATTTTTGAAATTTTTCAAAAAATTGTCAATTACAATTTTGAAATGGGCAACAACAAGGACTATTGGTTAATTTTCTCACAATATAAGGTCATGCTGCATCTACTTGGATTATTCAACATAAGCTCATTTATGACATAGTTCTTGAAATTTAATTGGGAAGCTAATCAATCTTCAACATGCTGCACCTTCACAACTTGATGTAAGATTCAATAAAAACATGCACTCACCAACTTCAAGAAAAGATATCATGAATCAAATAGGGTTATATGGTTATGATGAACTTATTGATACAAATATCTTTTTGAAGTTTATGACAAATATGCCTTCATGCACATTTTAGGTGCCCAAACATCTTTGACATTGCCAAATGTTTGTTCATTTGAACATGTTTTAATGAACATATGAATACACAAGCATTAACTAAATTCATGACCCAATTGACAATGCAAAATATGTGAAAGTCAATGAATACAAGAACTTTGAATGGAGATCTCGAAATGTATGCATCATTGGTGTTAAGTTGAGCTACACCTTTCAACACAAAAGCATGGCAAAAGCAACTCAACAAGAGAATCAACTATTAATCCACTTGATAGACAAAATTCATGAATCAAGCCTAGTCATTTAAGAAAGACATTCAAAGACACCATGGAGATTGTGATAAAAACTATTGAATATGTTAAGTTCAATGATACACAAAAAAACATGGTAAACAAGTAATCATTGATTTAATAAAAATGATGAGCATAATATTCAATAGATTGATTTTTTTATAAATGCCAATATATACCTTCTACAATAGGAACATCACAAATATAGAACTAAGGGGCTTTCAACTAATGGGTATTATATTCAATATCAAATTGTAAAAACATGGAAAAATATGATTACCTATCAGATCAAATTTTGAAGTTAGAAAATTGAACTTTGATTTGAACATGTGTTTGGTTCTTTGATCTAAGGATTTTCTACATAATGAATCTTTAGATGTCTCTTACCTTTTAATTGTATGTAATGTCTTTTCATCAATATTTTTTTTGTTTATGGGTCAAATGTTGCTTCCAAATTCATTTGCATTTTAATTTCAATAATTTGTATTATCTTTTAAATGTTAGATTTTGTTTGAAATTGAAAATGCTTGTGCAAGCAACAACATCAAACCAAAACATTTGGTAAAAAGAAAATTATCATTAATTCAAATGTGGGGTGTAATTTATTAGCTTCAATCACTATGGGACTTTAAAATTGAAATAGGTTCATCTCACCCTAGTCATTTCATTTTGCTTAAAATTTTGTCACTATAAACTCATTATGCAATTATCATGTTTCATTACTAATTAACATAATTTATTATTAATTAAAATAATACATTATAAATATGTTTGATTTTTAATTGTTGATTTAAATATCTTAAGCTTTAATTATTTTAAATATTGGTTATTCTAAATTATTTCACCTAAGGTTATTATAAGTTATTTTACCCAAAGTTATTTTCAATTATTTTAAATTATTCCACCTTAGGCTATTTTAACATATTTTCAATTATTATAGGTTATTATACATTAGGTTATTATCAATTATTCAAAAGTGATATAATAATTTAATAAAATGGATAAATTTAATCTTATCATATATTATACCCTAGGATATTGTCAATTATTGATATAATAATCTCATAAAATGAAATTCAATAAGACATTGAAAATGATTTAATGAATTCACACAATTTTGAGGTTCTAGAAAGTATGTAAATGCTTATTCCCATTTGCAATTACATTCCTGCCAAAAAATTTCATTTTCATTTTAATCATAAAACTTTTAGTAAAATATCATAAAACACTTTATTTAAAATTCAAAAAATGTGCATGGACTTTGATGTGAAATGAAATGCAAGTTTAAAAGTCCCCCAAAGACCAAAAAATGGTCAATTGGATTTGATTTTTCATATTAGCTTTCTATAACATTATAAATCATTTTTAACACATTTTTTTACTAATTGCAATTAGGCAACATTGCAATAGCAACATATATTAATTTTTTACCTCATAACATCTAAAAATGAACAATGTGGTTTATAATTTTTTTAGTTAGGTTATTTTAAGTTATTATATATTTATTCCATAAAATAATTTAAGGTTATAACCTACAACAACCTAAGGTTACATAACCTAAAATAACCTAGAATAATTTGGAATAATGTAAAATAATTTAAGGTGGAATATTTTTAAATAACCAAAAATGACCTAAGCTGCAGTAATTTGGAATTGTAAAAAATAAATTAAAATAGCTTAAGGTGGAATAACAAAAAAAATTAATGTCAAAATAACTTTGAATATCTTAAGGTGGAATACCTTATAATAATCAATAATAACATAAAATAACCTAAGGTGAAATTATGTAGAATAATTACAAATAAATTAAAATATAATAGTTGAAAATAATTTAAGGTGTAATAACTTGTAATATTCTAATGTGGAATAGTTTTAAATAGTCAATAATAGCCAAAAATAATCTATGTTATAATAACCTAAAATAACCTAAGGTGGAATTCCCTAAAATAGCCAAGAACAACGCAGGTTAGATTATTTGAAAATAACTTAAAATAACATAGGATGACATAATTTAGAATAACATGAAGTGTAGTAATCTATAAAAACTTAAGGTGGAATAATACAAAATAACGAAATATAACCTATGGTGGACTAACCAAAAATAATTTAAAGTGAAATAAATTAAAATAAATAATAATTATCTAAGGTATAATATCCTAAAATAACCTAAGGTGAAATAGCCTAAAATATCCAAATATGAAATAAACAAAAATAGCCTAATGTAAAATAGCCTAAAATAACATAGGATAAAAAATTTAAAATATTCAAAAATAACTTAAGATAAAATAGCTTAAAGTAAAATATGTTTAAATAATTTAGGACTAGCCCATAAAATTTGCCCATTGTAGTAGCTTAAGAATAATTTAAGGTGGCCTATATTAGTTTAAGAATATCTTCAAATAATTTACATTAACCTAAAAATAACTTTAAAATTGATATAAAAATCTAAGTTGTGGTAGTCTACACATAAATTAGGAAAATAATGTGAATAATAATATGTGATGACAAATCATTTAATTTATTTAATTTATTGTCCAATGATTAAGAATTTGTTCTTTAAACATGGAGGTGAGGGGAGATGAAAATTCAAACTTTCATACTTACACTTTCAATTGGTAAGCTAGGTGGCTTAAATCCTAAGTGTTTAACATAGCTTAGGTTTGTAACTAGCTTAGCTATGAATTTGAAAGCTAACATAGTGAATTATTTATTAATAAATTCAATTAACTATTAGTGAATTGACTATTAATAAATTCAATCAACGATTAATGAATTAACTATTATTGAATTCAGTTAATTATTAATGAATTCGATCAACCATTAATAAATTCAATTAACTATTAACGAATAAATTATAAATTTGTTGCATTCATGGTTTTAGGAAACACCTTAAAAACAACCTTGTTCATTATTGGTTCTTGCACAAGGATTGTGGGAAAGGATAATGTGGGTGGGTTGTTGTTGTTAAGCTCAATTATTGCAAGCAAATATGAAAGTCATACAAGGTTAAATGGCCATTTTACCAAATTTGTGGACAACATATCAATTAATGACTTAGTTTATTACTGAAAAAACACCCAATTGTGAATAATTTACCAAGTGATTATTAATTTTTTTGAAAACCAAGTAAAAACCCTATCCACTTGGTAGGAAGCATATAAATAATTAGCAAGACCCTTATGGGCCAATTATTTAATTCTAAAAGTTTAGTAACTTACCTAGATGTTTGAAATTTTCATCTCAATAGGTTATCAATCCTTAAACACTAAATCAATATGGGGCCAAAATGTGAAGTGGGGCCTCGTTTGGTAATGGGCAAGTTCAAACATTTTGACCTTGATTATACAATACATGTTAAATCTTAATCAATTCTTAATTGATCGTAATTTTATAAAGTGTTAGAAAGGAATGTGTTGTGGATTTCCATGCCACTTTACCCCCCATGTTTTGGGGTAGTTCATCATAGATGATTGATCAAAGAACATTGATAGCTTATTTGCACAAATTTGGTCCATTTTGCCTCATAATGCAAATTGGCAATGTTGATCCATGTGCAAAATTTTGGTGTTGGACAATTAAAATGTGATATGGTTGCACTCTAACAATGATTTTATGCTTTGCTTGGCTTTGAATTATATCTCAATATGAGTATAACATAATCATCATGGTCAAACTTCATTTTCCATTTGGGGAATCAATTTATTAATTTGATTTCAGTGTAAATTTGGGAGGTTGTATGAAAGGATGTTAATTTGTTCTTAACATAAATGGGTAGAGGTTATTGGATGGATTTTATTCCAGACAATTTATGTTTTCAGTCCTTGTGGTTCTCTCAATGTTGATGTTGCTAATATGTTAAGCAAATATTGATCCTTCTCTCCATTTTCTTTTTGTAACTTAGAAGTTCTGGCAAAATCCCATGAAGACTGGGTTTATAAATGGGCCACAACTATGGTTAATATGGCCACAAAAAACACACACATAAAACTCTATAACCAACCTAAGCAGTATAGTTTACTAGATGATTCTCAAGGTGGTTTTTGAAACCCAACCCTTATGAATACGAGGCGGGTATTGGCCAAAAAAAACTAACCAATCTAATTAGTGATTAGTAATTAGGGCTATTAATTTCATAGGGAAATTGATAACACATCGATCTGAATTTTTATTTATTTTTGGCATTGTACCATGTGTGGTGAAGAATTGTTTTAATAAAATCTTGATAGCCACTTATGAAATAAAATAAATAACCAGCCAACACTGGTATCAATCACGCGGTAGACTTTAACACCATAACTTCATCCACCCCAAGTCCATTTTTTAGTCATGACAAGGGAAGATGTGAATTATGAGTCATTCCAAAGATGAAAATTTGGATTAGTAAATTTGGATGGAGAATCCCAATGTCTTGCATTCATATACTAAATTAATACCCAAATCCAATAAATGCAACTAACTTTCTTTGAAATCTTTTATAATTTGCAAATTTATTGCGAAATAGGACATTCATTTATGGCATATGCTTGAAATGAAATTGCAACTAAATTCAAAATACATTTTATAACCAATGAGGATATATTTTCTAGTTGTTTTGATTGGAGAATGGCATGATTATTCCACCTTAAAACTTATATATATATATATATAAAATGAAGACTAGTGTGGCATGTGCCGTTGGCCCAAGTGTGAACTCGTTAATGTAAGGTGGACACAACATATGACATTATTTTGCAAGGTATACATATATTCCATTGCAAAGACGCCAATTTGTTTTAAAGACACCCTACATGTGATCTAAGAATAAGGATTTTCAATCATGTTAACTTAGGCAATTTTCATAAGTGCTACTTTATTTCCAGGAATTTTCTTTTGAAAATTACAATTTAGAATATATTTATCTTTGGTTCCTCATGCCCCATCCAAAGAAATTTGAACCAAAAATAAATAAATAAATAATTGAAATACATTTAGCTTTTACTCATGAAACATAGGTTATATTGTTGTGTGTGTGGGTAAACAATTGATTAAAAAGCATGTATTTATCAGATCTTGCATAATGTAATATTTGCTAGTATATTCACATGTTGTATTCAGAGCTCCAATTTAACCTCTTGACATTGCACATCTATTTTTTGGAGTCAAATAAGGTAGTTGTGGAAAGTTTTAAATATGTAACTTTTTATGGAACTAATATTCTTAAGGTTGAAAATTTCCAAAAAAAAAAATTGGACTATTCACAATAATGAATTATTATATGTTGATATGGACAAGTGAATACAATATATGAGTATAATTATGGTAAAATGTATATCCTCACAACACCAATAAAAAATCATTTGACTATTTTTATTTTAATAAAAAAATGTAGTCTAATCATGATAACAATGAAATCTTTTCAAGGAGAGGAAAATCCCAATCAAAATTTGTAATAAAAATCTAACTTAAAATGGAATGACGTGAATGCATGACAACAATTGACCAAACCGATGGTGATTTATAGGTGTTACGTTGGATGGAATTTACCACACCTGTTACTTTGAGTTTCTTTTGGTGATTGTAAATTTTTCCACTTGCCCATTCAATCTGTTGCCTACACAAAAATAAAACAAGCATGTAAATAGTGCACCAAGCAAAATTTTGTTTCGGTTATGGTCTACGGACAACCATGATTTCTCCAGCTTGGGCTACTTACTATCTTCTATCCTTAGTGGAAACCTGCAAAACTTCACCCATAGAAGGCATTGCAAGAGATATACTGGAATTTCATGAAGAGAGAGGAACCAAAAGCAGAAGAATGAAAGAAGAAAAAACCTTATTAGCAACCTCATACACTAGACTTAATCGTGGGTGAGAACAACCAGTTTTGGCATAATATGACATCAAACACATAAATGGGAATGAAAATTTTACAAAGTGAAACAACTGGGAACCAAACTAGTTTTTTCACCAATTTTGGTGGTAAACTGAGTTTCATCCTGTCTTTCCTTTTTAGTGAGCGCCTCCACTGCTGTTACATATATTTTTACAGTGCTCTTACCCTTGTAACTACTATAGTTACCCTCAGACCTTGTGTATAAAATGCTGAGTTTCAGGATTTCATCCTCAGATTTAACAGGATTTCCTTACTTTGTGGATACCACTGAAAGAGGGGATAGGGAATGAAAGCAGACCCAAAGACAGGGTAAAGACAGGGTGACTTTATCTGATAACTGTACTATGCCACATAATTTTTTTAAGTCATTGACAAATCATTTGCACACTAAACCAGACATGCATACAATTACCCCTAACATTCAGTGTGCCCATAGTGTAAATGTAGGCAGTATAATAGTATTGCTGCAATTTTTTCCCCCAGTCTGCCCTTTGCCCCATTTTTTTTCACTTTAGTATTTCTAGGCTTGTTTTGGGTCCATGTCATACATGTTTTGGGCATGTTCCAGGCGTTAGGGGGAAATATATCATGCTACAAGACCCTTGGCAAAGGCTATCAGGCATGTACTCTTGTACTAAGTGCATTCATAACTATGGGCATATGTAACATTCAGGAGGGGAGTGAGGTTATGCAATTTTGTATGACCAGTGTTTTTTTTCGGGGGCGAGAGTTTGGCAAATTTTGACCTGAAAAATATGATTTTGACCTATAAAAGGGTTTTCCATGGGAAAAATGACTCAAATTCGCCAGATTTCAAAAAAATAAAAATAAAAATCCAAATCGCCATATTTTTATAATAAGTTCCAACAGATAGTCAATAATATAGAAGGTTCATATCTAGTGTGTAGCCAAATCTGGCTAAATCATCTTATGGATGATTACCACTTCAGCTACATCCCAAAACCCCAAATTAAAATAATAATAATAAAAAAAGAAACCTTGGCCAGGGTTTGGTGCAATTAGTTGTCAAACAATCCTACATACATAATTTCATATTGATAAAACCCTAAAAACTATATATATATATATTTTTTAATTTTTTAATTTTTATTTTTATTTATTTTTTTGGAACCCTAAATGGGGGAGTGTGGGTGAAGATGCTCTCTTGCAATTGTTCACTTTGATCCAATTGTGAGGAGTTGTAGGAATAAAGCTAGAATGGTTGGATAAGTACTAAGGTGTTTGGGTAGGTCAAGAAACATAGATATACCTAGGTATCTCTGAAAGTCATTGGGAAGCTTGGCTAAAACAAACCATGGTCTAGAGTGTGGAGAGATGAGTCAGGAGTCATGATTTCATGTTTTTGTGTTTGTTTTGGTCCACAAGCCATGGCTTCTCTTTATTCCACAAACTAGACCCAATTTAGGTATGGTTACTATTTGTGCCTTGGCATCAGGTTTGAAGCCCCACCTTCAAAAGTCTTTAGTTTGTTTCCTAGTCAAAGACTCCATGGGTTAGCAAATAAAGGAAGCAAGTTTTTGAGTTTCAAACGACCCCCAAATAATGTTACCATTTACCACACCGAACCATCAAATAAAGACCGGGGAATTTAAACCATGACTGAAGAAGGTGAAGGGGTGTGTGTGCGCGTTTGCTCACGCGCTCATGTGTGCATGTGCACACATGTGCGCACACTACATTTTGTGCTTTCAAAAGTGTGAAGTTACAAAAATTGAGCACCAAGAAAAACAATTAATGCTTTTCCAAAGAAAAAAACAAGCCAATAGAGAAGACTCAACAACATCAAAGATTGTTTACAATATTAGGGGTTTGATTTACACCATCTAGGCCAATGTTTTTGAATCTAAAATATAATTTTGGGAGCCCTAGTTGAATTTCTTTTTTGTGGTTTGTAAAATAGTGACGTAGATTTAAATTAGAAATTTGGGATAATTACAAAGGTATATATGTCACATAAATCAACAAGCAACATTCACTCATCAATCTCTACAAACCCCATTGTATGCATTGCCTAAAACAACTAGCCATTATGTATGCATTGCCTAAAACAACTAGCCATTATGTATGCATGCCTGAAACAATTAGCTTATTGTTGTTTTTTGGATCACTCTCTCAACAAAATATATTGTTCTTTCAATGTTGCAACAAGCCAAGTGACATTTCAAAATATGTTGAGGTTTTAAAGAAATGAATAGGTGTAAAACCCTTCCCCAAAAAAATCAAAATTTTCCATTGGTAAACAAAGCACTAAGTTTGGGTTTGGTCAATTTTTTTAATTTGATGTCTATCTAAAATTAATATTAATGCTATAATAAGCAAGGAAAAACTACCCAATGATGACCCCTTTTTTTTCTAGAAATCTTTTCATCCACTATTCACACTTGGGCCAATGACACATATAGTGTAGCATGTGTTGTTCACCTGAGTGTGAACTTGTCACCCAACTAATTGATTTTGAATTTTGAATTCGTATTGTATTTTCAATGATGAAGATTACTCAAAACTCAATACCCCTTACACCTTAGGTTTAAAAATTATGAAATTGCCTTCATAAAATCTTAATCATTGAACACTTTCCAACAATATCAAAAGTGCATTCCAATTTTACCTAATTTCCTAGCTTTTATTTATTGAACTTTCAGTGAAAAAAATGTTCAATATTCAATAACTCTTGTTTCATAGGTCTAAATATTACAAAATTATCTTAATGCACCCCTGCTATGGGGTTTTTCCAATGGTACCAAGAGGGGGGAGGCCGGGGGATGTTGTGGTTTGGGAGATGTAAACTTGACAAACAAACAAAACAAACCAATTACCATAACATATGTGGTTTGTTCAATTGGCCCAACTGTGAACATGACTATACTACTTCAAAGGTGAATAGGACCCCCACAATAAAGCCCAATTGTGAAAAATTATTATGAATTTAAGGTCATTTTTTAAGACAAAAAAATTTTTAAAATCAAGATCACCCTCAGCTTATGTCTAAAAATTATGGAATCAACCTTCAATAAATCCCACTTGTCAATGACTCTCTAGTAGTGCCCAAAAGCTTGTCCCATCTTTTGCTAATTTTCTTAGTTTTGATTTTGTTCAATTTTTTTAAACAAAATTATTCAATATTCAATAACTCTTGTGTTGTAGATCTAAACATTACAAAACCACTTTGATGACCCTGCTCATCAAGTTCTTTCCAATGGTACCAAAAATACAATGGGGGTGCCATGGTTTGAAAAATCTTTAATGTAACAAACAAAACAAGCAAACTATCTTCTTTAATATGTAGTATGTGTTTATTTCACTACTTTTATTATAACATAGGAATGTAGCCTATTCCATTGCTTCAAGTGTGAACTCTAAAAATTCTAGTTTTGATTTTGTTGAATTTTTATTGAATTCCAATGACAAACATTACTCAAACTATCTCCCACATCTTAGGTCTAAAAATTAGGAAATTGCCTTTATTGAACCTAAAAATTTGGAGCTTTCCAACAATACCTATGGTGCACCTCAATCTCACTCAAATGTCTAGTTTTGATTTTTTTTGAATTTTCAATGACAATATATTTCAATATTCAATAATTCTTGCACCATAGGTCTAAATATTACGAAACCACTATAGTGTCACCCCTCTACTCATTGACGACTTTCCAATAATACCAAGTGCATGATAATGAGCACTTGAGATCTCAACACAAAAACAAAACAAAAGAAACTACCTTCCGTGGTAGATAGATTATGGAGGTCAAAGTGATTTTGAGACGTTTAAACCAAAGAAGTTTGTCACATGGAATGAAAATGGGATTTGGACAATTTGACATTAAAATGTGGATTATGGAGCCCGCATCATGACAAAATGGAATCATTTAGGGTCTAGTCTAAATATTGGGTAAAACGTGGGGATGGATGTCAAAGTTTTTAAATAAATTTTTAATTTTAAAAATAATAAATCTTCTAAGAAAAAATTTGGTCTCTTTCTCTCCCAAAATGCATTACCCAAATGTGAGCACTTCATGAAGATGTTTACACATATAATGTAAACTCTGTATTGCCCTATCAAGCCAAGCATCAACCATAGTGCATTATTGTGCTTCTTCCTAATTAATTTCACTAACAGACTATGTGAAGCACATGAAGCCTCACCACATATTAAAATGAAAATCACCTACAAATTTACAAATCCAAGTTTTAAATAAAAAATTCAAGATGGTTGCAAATCAAACAAACAATGCATGGCATATGATTTTTTCAATTTGAAAAACTGAAAATGGAAATCCATTCTGTTGCATGAAGGAAATTTACAATAGGTAAATATAGTAATTTAGGGTTTAAGAAAGAATTTCTGACCAAGACTAAAAATGAAAAAAAAACATTGTAGGGGTGAAGTAATAATGTCACAACCAAAGGCTCCACATCCTTTTCCACCAACTAGGTTAATTGCCCCAAATCCTTATTAGAGATATTGGGCACCATAGTTGCTTCTCCATAGCCAAACCCACACTTTCCCTCACCTACTACTCCACCAAAGATCCCATAACACCAACAAGACTTTGCATCATATATATATATATAAGTTCATGGCATAAGTTGTGTGGGTGAGGGAAGGGCCAATGTAGCGAATACATAATAGTCTTAATTAGGCTAAATAGACTTAAACAAAGTTTTTTTTTTTTATGTGTGAAGCTGATGTGTGTAGTGTGTACTATGAAAGAGATGTTCGAGGTGTGTGGTGGTGTTTAACCTAGTTCCCTCAATTTCATAACAAGGGATGTTGGAAGTTGAAACTAAAAAAACAAAAGAGGGTCATGGGTTCATGGCCCATGGGTTGGTGGTGTGTGCATTTGTGTATAGATTAACAACTTACAACTGACTTGAAACTCCTGACAAAGTGACAAATTGACTTGATTGTTGAATAGCATGTCAACTAGCAATTAATGTGAAGTTAGAATAGCAATTTGGGTGTGGAATCATTGGGGCACATTTTTCAAGTTTGTGGATTGGATAAGTTTGGAGTCTTTGGATAGCCTAGAGGCTGGAGATGTGAGAGACTAAGTTAGGGTTTGCTTTTACTAGCATCTCCCATTGACACCCATTGTCTCATCATGCTTTGGAAGGGCATTCCATGAGCCATTCAGTCAAACTGCAAAGTTGGGTGGGCTTGCTAACTTACTCTTTCCTTTGGGTGGGTGAGTGGGTGGCGTGGGTAGGGTGTGGTGGGGTGGGTTGAGGGGAGCAACTAATGCAAACAAAAAAATCTATTCCACTTTCTTGGAGAAGCCAACTTAAAATTAGACATTTGGCCTAGCTTTCTATTTTTTTCTTGGGCCCAAATCCCTAGAACTTGGGCTAATAGGAATGGAAGGACTATCTTGGGAATGTGGTGGGGTAGGTTGTTTGACCCCTATCCCCTATTAAACGTGTGAGTCAAGGGCTATAGAGTTGAATGCTTGGGCTCCTTGGAAGTTGGGGGTTTCTATTTTAGAGTATATTGCTGACATCAATGAGTGTCTAGAACTTTGTCCTTTGTGAACAGATATATCCTAAATAGGACCAAACATCTTCTTGTTCAAACATTGATTGAACTCCCCTAAATGTTAGGGTTGAAATAAAGACAATTGTTAGAGGTGGAGTAATGACTATTGTAATATTTTACATGATCCAAATATTATAATAGTTGTTCCTATGTAAAGCTTGCCAATGGTTATGCCCCAACAATGGGGAGATCTAGATATAACCTTTATAATTCAAATTGCTTTATTCAACATTAGAATTCCAAGGTGGTGTAAAAACTATGTTTTTGACTTTAAAGTTGACTATTATGGTAAGCACACCCATCATTGAACACAAGTCAATGACTAGATGCACATATAGTGCACACACAAGCTAGTAATCAAACACATGTGATTTTATCATTATTCAAAGTATTGCTTATGATCAAACATTTGGTTGTGAGATATTGTGTTTTGAATTATTCCAACACAATGGATGACTTTTGTGTTTGCTTGTGAATGAAAATTTGGTCAAAAAATTTTTAAATTGGCCACCTTTTTGGGCAATAATGGTTTTTGTAGGAGGGGGTGAAAGTGAATACACAAGTGTGTACAATGGACCATAAACGTGAAAAAAACAAGAGGGAAATTTTTTTTGGTGTTTGGTGATGGGGGTTTGGGAGTTCAATTAAACAAGAGGGAATTGTGCATAAATGTGTAAAAACCTAACTAAGCTCAAGATGAAATGTGAATTAAAGCAATTGAACACAATACCAAGGAACCCTAACATTGGATATTGAAGATTAAGACATTTATGAATAAACTAAATGCCACTCATTTTAAATTCTCCTCAATTTTCTACGCATTGCATTCTCACCAAAACAAAACAACATATTTTGAAGGCATTGGGGTAAATTTGAATATAATGAAAGATTAAGTTTTTCATTCCTATTCTTCATATATTTTACATATTTTTTCTAGGAGCAAGTGTGAGAGATGAGCTATAGTCATTTTTAGAAACTTAACTCCTAGTGCAATAGTTTTACAAGCGAAAGGAAATAATCACAAATTAGACTATAAATTAAAACGTGTAAAAAACTAAAATTAGATATGTAAATGAATGCAACATAACATAAACATGTCCTTAAACACAAGAGATGGGCATTTCATACTTATACTATGAGAATTAGAAACATCAAATTTGTATGTGAAAAAGATGAAAATAAGTACAAGGAATTGATCATAATTAACAATGTGAAGTGTAATTTGTCATTGTAGGTTTGTTTACTAAATATAGAAACAATCCACTATGTAGTTACAACCACTAAAGATGAGTTTACTGAGATATCAAAACACGAACATTATTACTATGTGGATATGTTTCAAAGTTTTAATGTGACAAATGGGCCCTATAAAATTCAATGAACACGTAATCAACCTCAAGGATTTTGGGTTCACAATTGTAGCAGCAATTCCAAGTTTCTCCAAATCTAACCCAAGTTCTAAGGATGAATTTCTATAACTTGTTGTCATAGCGCTCCATTGTTTGCAAAACACATTAAGTATCAATAGACTATTTTCGATTACATGTTGGGTAAAAACACATCCAAAGGAGCCACCCAAATGCATGGACATTCCTTTAAATTATATTTTTATATGTTTGAAAATTTACAAGGGAAGCATAATAGTTTGAATTGTCATAATTTTTTTGGAAATATTTTTTATTAATTGCAAAGTTTACATGTTCAAAGTTTGACACAAATCAAAAAAAAATTGCATGTTCAAAACACTCAAACTTTGAAAGTGGGTAGTCCTTATTTTTTTCATATGTCCTTTTTTTTACCAAATTTGCACCATTGCATTTGAAAATTGGAAAAGATTTTTAACATTGATGATTAGAAGGGCAAAAGGTTTGAACTAATAAAAAAAATTTATAACTAATTTAAGCACATTTAGTTTGAATGTGCTTTTGACCCTAAAAAATTATGAATTTTGAAAATGTGGCTTTAACCAAAAAAAAATTATATTTATGTGATACAGGGCATGAATGCATAATATATATGATATAAAATCAATTTGTAGTCAAAACTATTTATATATAACATGCAATGTTAAATTGAAATTTTGAAATACAAAATTAAAAGTTTTAAACCAACACAAAAATAACATGTGTCATGTATAGTCCTTGGAAAAGGATTTTTACCTTGGGACACTTGGCTCCTTTTATTGTGTTTTCATCATGTTGTGACTTTTAATGAATATTTATGTATTGTACAAAAAAGGGTCATGGACAAGACAACATGAAAATAATTTAAATAATGAAAAATCAAAAGTAAAGGGAAGAAAAATGAGTCAAACATGTAGATTCCTTGACTACAACTAAATAAATAATTCAAAAATTAATTGGTAAATGTACCCAAAAAATGTTTATGCCAACTTAATCTACATTCAGTGACAAGTAGGTGATTACTTTTGTTTCAACTTCCAAGCAAAATTGAAAGTTCACCCACTAGGGTATAAAATTAACATGGGATATTCAACAACATTTCAAAAACAAGTCAAGCAAATGGCCATCACCAAAATGGCAACAAAACATACCAACAAGGTTATTGCATCATTCTAATAATTAAATGAATATAGGGGAAAGGGGAGGTGGGGGAAATACATGTCATGGGCACAAAAACAATTAAGACAAAAACATTTTCAAAAAACATAAACCAACCATGATGAAAGCAAGCCTAACTTTCTATGTGCAAATCATGGAAAATGAAAACCAAGGACAAGAACACAAAGTGTGCAAGATGTAAGTTCAAATATTTTTTTATTATGAAAACATGAAAATAACATAACATAGTTATGGTGCAAAATTATATCCAAAATTAGTGTTGAACATATTAAAAGTAATGTGAGGGGAACTACTTTTATTTATACATTATTGGGGACCTAGCTTAAGGAAAAATATTTTGAAAATATTTCAAACTAATTCAAGATGTTTCAAAATATATCAAACTAACTCAAAATATTTCAAAATATTTGATAATATCTCAAACTAGCTTGAAATATTTCAAAATATTTCAAGGAATGTTCTTGGGTGTTTTTAATTACATTGTGAATGTACAATGGATGAAAGGAAAACATTTGTGGATGAACTTTGTTCATGATTACATTAATGATAATGTTGGTGGTGATGTTGGCCTTGATGTTGGGTATGTCATCCATGACATCACCTCCCCTTCTAACAACAAGTTTCACAAGGAGTGGCCTTGGGTTTGCTTGGGTATTGACAATGGATTTTTTTCATATTTTCTATGACATCTATTAAATGTATAACTAGCTCCAACATCTGTTCACTCACATCATAATTGTGCCAATGAATGAGGACTACAACTAACTATTTGACATTTTTGAATTTAAAAATTCCATTTTTTATTCTTGTTCATTATTGACTTTAATGGATGAAAACATATCATGAACTTTTCCTAAAATGGTGGAAGCTTGGTAGGGCTCTAAAAAGAAAACATGAAACAAATTTGCATTTGCAAGGAGGTTATGGATGAAATTACACAAAAGATGTGACACAAAAATTTCAATCAAATATAGATGAAATTGAATCAATATTAGTTGGAAATAGGACCAAAATCAAATAATCATCATATCAAGTATAGAATTATTATAAGAAAATTATTTTATTTTATGTTTAAACCAAGACCACACCATGATGACCACAACTTAAATAGATTGAATATATGACGAAAACTTCAATCATCAATTCAATTACACCCCTTCATGGCCCCTATGATTGCACCCCTTTAGGGGTCCCTTTGATCACACCTTCCCCCCACCCGCCCCCCCAACCCAAAAGGTGTTGGCTCCTCGTATCATATTTAAATTATGGATTTCATCCATAAAACAGAGGATGGATCATATTCAAATGTTCGCCAACCACATAACCTAATCTTCTACTACAAGATTCACAATTTTGTTTACAACCTAGATATTGAATTAAGGTGCAACCATGATTTGCAAATAGAGGTGTTTGTTGTGTTAACAAATGCATCATGTTGTTGAATTTTTTTTTTTTACCATGCATAAAAGGTTCAACCAATTATTTTAATAATAGTTGGTTGCGAAATGCAAATATTTTTCCAATATTTGATTCACCCATTTTTTTCACCCATCCTTATGGGGGTGGAAAATTAATGATAATTTCACCTTCATGTCTAAAAGTTCAAAGAACCTTTTCCAAAACTTGAATACAAACTAAGGTTCAATTTTTTTAATGATATCCTTTGGGAGGACAAGATATCAAAAAACATGATCAAGAAATAATCTTGGATGTTATTTTGCTAGTTATTGTTTTAGTACAAGGAATAAAATGAGCCAACTTTGTCAAGTAATCCAAAATTTGTTTGTAGTCAAAGTGTCATGCCTAGCTTGAAGAACTTGAAGTCAAGCTAGGCCATTAGGCACATACAAAAGCCCATCACAATGTAACAAACCATTTCAAAGCTTGAACTTGTCATGATCCTTAAAAATATTTCAAACTTGATTTTGATTTCAATTAACCTTTGATGCGAATAATAAGAGGATTATTTTCCAATCCTCCCAAATCCAACAAAAAAGGGTTTTGTCATTAATAATCACTAGCAGTGTTTGGAATCAAAGGTGTTTAAGCTTGAAAATGACATCACATTGTTATTCATAGGTTGCATCTCCTTCCTTAGGCATGAAATACAACTGACAAAATAACATGTTTCCCTTATTGGTGCCCAAGACATAATGTGATGACAAATGATAATAGAAACAACAACAATGCCCATTGAGCTTGATATTGATTCAAAACATGAACAATCATCAAATATTAAAAATTTGTGTGATTTGAATACACAATGATTCCATGTGGAATTCCTTCATACAAATGATGTCAATCTTCAAAAACATTATTATTATGAATCTTGTAATCAATTTCAATAGGAAAAAATTTATGAAAACAACAATCGAAATGATGAAAAAGATCTTCTTTTCCAATTCATGAAAACATAATTCTAACTTCAACTCCCCATGCCAAATGTTGATCCTTCTAAATTAAATGAATAGGAAGGGCCACAATTGTGGAATAGTGCACAATGAAACATTAGGAAAAGTTAATGAATCTAGCTTGAAACATTGAACATCATGAACTAAAGTCGAGGTAGCCCAATCCACAATGGTTTGAACCTTGTAGTGTTCCATGAAATGTCATATCCAAAAATGATGTAATTTAATAATTCCACTTCAATTGATGAAATTCACATTACTTTGATTTGGTGTAAAGTTTGATTTTCTTGAACTTGTCCAAAACAATATGTACATGCCATTTATGGTCTGCCATGTTCTTGGAAAAAATGAAGATGTTGTCAATGTAACAAACCATGAAATCATCCAAATATTTGTGGATTGTTCATCAAGTGTATTTGTAAGGTCAAAAGACATCATGATGTATTCAAAATGGCCATAAGGTGTTCAAAATGTTGTTGCCTTTTCAAATATGCACCAAATTATATGTTCCACGCATGTCAATCTTGGTGTACATGATTCAACTGATCCAATCATAAAAGGTAATTTTTTTTAATGGTAAGTTGATTCAAGCCTTGATAATCAACACACATTCACAAGGAAACAAACTACTTTTTGACAAATAAAATCAAGATAAAAACTAAAGATTTGGAATGTTGAATGAACCATTCTTGAAATTTTATTTGATGTATTTTCAAAAGAAAAAAGTTCATCTTATGACAAATTTAAATGGGTTTAAATGGAGGTTGCACATATTTTCTAAAATCAATTGTGTAATCATATGGTCAATCAATGTAAAAACATTGTGTTTAGACAATATTTAGATCAATTTTACATTGTTTCATTATGTTATAAGCATGAAAAACATTAAATATGGGTTTCAAAGCATGACGAAAGGTATTTTAACTTATTATATTAATTAAAATCTTGTTTTGATGCTAAATTGATATATTATAAGGGTGCGTGTATAAATACAAAACACAATTTTCAACATTAATTTATTTTTTGAAAATTGCAAACATGTTAGATAACAAGTTGGTTATAGTAACATTAGATCCATTTAACATGATTTGACCTTGATGTTTCAGCAAGGTGTCAATTTTTTTTTTATTAAACACATGCAAATGTATTATATGTATTGAGAATAAGTTTCATGTTAATGTGACTTAACATCGATTGTGGGAAAAACATGGATCATGCATCTCTTTTTGTTGTAGCATGCATGGAAGCCTTTACTTTATAAACAACATCTTGGAACACTTGGATCCTCATGTATGATTGAGGTCTTCCTTATGCTTGAAGTTTTGCATGCACCCATCCTCATGCTTGTATTTGAATGCACAACAACATACACCACCATGTTCATGTTGAGGCCTTCACATTCTCAAGCCTTGTGTTTTGGTGTTTCCAAATGAAAAATCTTTGTATGACAATCCACTCATGGATTATGCAAAACAAGCCAAGATAACCCAATAATGATAATGTTTTTCAAGGATGAAATGACATTGAAAACAACTTTGTTAATGTGCAAATTAACGACAACCCCCAATGCCTTGGTTTTGTGTGTTACAAGTCCAAAGAAAAAGCTTTGATCATCAATGACTTCAACCATAAACCCTAAACCCTAAATATTCACAAATAACATGACCTTATTCTCCATAACACAAATAAAAATTATTTGCATGTCATCATTGCTTCTTTTGCTTTGTGAAGGGGTTGAATTACATTTCATCAATTTGGATAAGATCATTTTTTGATGAAATTGTTAATGGTTGGAATGACATGGGGGATGTGAAGTTCTTATGTATGGGAGACAACTCCAAACATTCCTCCTGGTGACATTTAAAAAATTGGTTATCACGTTGGATCACTTGTGCAATAGTTTGACTTAAGGTTGTAGGATCTAACATGTTAAGTAGCAAGTTATTCACATTGCTATGTAAACTAAATTGAAATTGGTTCATAAATATAGTTTCATCCCATGAAATATTACATGCCAATTGTCTAAATTTTTACTATGAGAAATTGTGTTCGTGGAGACGACACTACCTTGCAATTAGAGTTCAAAAACCATTCAAGTACAAGTGTGTTACAACTACATCCTCCAAAATGCAACTCCTATGCAATTACATTTTATAAATATTGTGAATTAATAAATAAATTTTCACGTTAAAAAATAAGCTAGTTGTTTGGTAGTTAGACCATAGTTTTAAATGTGTTTTGTATAAGATAAATGATATGCATCGTATTTACACATATAATAAACTATGTTCAACTTTTTGAAGAGTTGCATTATAGTTGTAACATGTAGTTAAATTAGGATTGTTAAAAATGAACTACAAATTGAACAACTTTTTTGCAATTAGTGTACAACTTTCATATGTGTAATTATGACATGTGTTTGCATTCCCAACACCCATGAGGTACAAGATTTGTAATTGGTTTTCAACTATGAAGTTTGTTCATGCAACTAAATGGCCACTATGTTGCCACCAAATGGCCATTCATCACAAACTTCCTTAGGCAAAATTTCAATATGATTATGATGAATAATTAAATTTATATTATTTATTAATTTTTTTTCACGTTATTATTATGTATTTTTCATTTTACTATTTTATTATTAATAAAATGCTTGTTGAAAAATATATAAACATAATGAACAATGGTTTTGATTTATTAATTCCATGATTATAATGATGAAAAGAATAACGGTTTGTCATTTTACCATAATTTTCATGACACAAATGTAAAATTTTATCATTCAAGGAGATTTAAAATGTATATCATTTTAAAGAATAATTTCAAATCATAACCAAAAATTGATTTTTTAAATTTCTATGTTTTCTTGTATAATAAACTACAACTCTTTTTAAAACATCATGTACATTATACCCCATTTATATGTGGTAAAGTATTTTTGAAATTAATATTTTTTGGAAAGTTATTTAAATTTTTAAAGTCTTAAAACGTCACATATTTTTGGGTATGAGTGTTTTTTGAATGTGATTAATAGGTTTTTATTTTCAAATTTTTCTTCCCATAATTTTTAAAAAATTATATGATCCTTTTGATATTCCTTTGTAAAATTGATTCAATATGATGCAACAAGTGTTCATTTTCAAAGGTCCTGAATCAAATTTTAAATTTTATCAAATGGATTTTTGGTTTGAATTCCTTGACATTCATATGAATGAGAAAAGACCAACTTGCCATGATTGCCATGGTTTTAAATGGTAAAACATGAATATTTTACCAATCTTGATTGTTTTTAAAGCCCATTTGACATCCTTTTTGGTTTGTTTGATTGTGATTGCACCCAATGTCACTATTCGACCAATAATAAAATATTATTGATTCATTATTCATATAAAATGTGAATTTGTAGACTTCAATTCGATCCCAACGTTACATAAACCATATTCAAAATATTTATATTGGAGGTACATAAAAGTATTCAAGTTTATACACCTAAAATTTTCATAGGTTATATGAACAAATGCATAACTCTTTCGTGGATAATTCCTTGGCACCCACAAGGGTTGCATATTGTGGCATATTTAATAAATAATATTTTAAAATAATTTACTAAATATTATATATTATTTTATGGCTTAATTTATTAAAAATTAGACTAAATAAGTAGCCTTTAATATTAATTAATTAATATAAATTTAAAAATATGAAATTAATTAATTCAAATAATTCATTTTTTCATAATTAACTAAATAACTAATTTTCAAATATTGTAGTTTTTTTTTATTGGTGTTTAATTCTTACATTAATCATATTTCACTACATTGTAACTCACAATATCATGTTGACATACATACACATCAAAACATATAATTTCATGAGGGGTGAAAGTTTATTTTAAATTGAAATTAGAGGCAATGTGTATATTTTATTAAACATTCGATAAGGGTGTACATATGGATACATTTCCATATATTTTGAAGCCCTTATACTCAAATTCATGTTTATTATTTATTATTGAATTATTTACTATTTATTAATTTACATGTAATATATTTAATTAATGAAAATAAATTAATTTAATTTAATAATAAACTATTCACATGAATTAATTAGTCAAATTTAAATAATTATTTTGTTATTTAATTCAGATAATAAATTTAAAAAAATCTAACGTCAAATAATTCATTATCTAAATTCATTAACTAATTATTTAAATTTTATTAATTAATTCAAATGATTTAAATAAAAATTTAAAAAAATTAGGTGAATAATTATTTAATTTAATTCTAATTCTAAAAGTTAATTATCAAATTAATTATTTTGATAATCAATTATCTTAATTAATTAAATAATTATTTTAATATTTCAAATATTTCAAATAACTAAATTTCAAATAATTTTGTTAAATCATTAATTATAAATTCAGATTAATTAAAAAATTAAAATCAAACACAAAACATGTGGGGTTTTTTTTTGTAGTTGTAATTCAATTACAACCAAGGTGCAACTAAAACATTTAACCCATATCTTTAGTTTTCAAATTTTCATTTCATAGACTATATAAAGGAGGCATCTTTTCTTGCATTTTCATAATAAAATACATGTGCCATGTTGGGATGAGTTCACAAAAGTTTAACCCTAAAGGCAAAACACAAAACAAAATTAAAAAATTTATGTGGCTACTATTTAGTTCACCTACCCTTTAATATTTTACTTTTTACCTACCTACTTGCCTACTTGGGTAAGTAGGTAAGTAAGTAGGTAGGTTGGTATGTAGGAGCTACCAACTTACCCACCTATGGTTATGTATCGACCTACCTAGGGGTGTGTGTGTGTGTGTGTGTGTGTATATATATATAATTTATTTATTTTCAAAATTAAATTAATATGCCTTATGGCAATTTTTTATTGTGCCATGTATCATAATCTAAGACCATCTAAAATGAATAATCCTAATGGATGATGAATATCAATATTTCAAAAAAAATCACCAAAATATCCTCATATAGTGCCATGTGTTGAATTTTGATGAATGGATGAAAAATGACATTAACATGACATTATGGTTGTAATCATAGGGGAGTTACATTGTAGTTGAAAATGAATTGTTGTGATAGAATTGCAACTGAATTGCAATTGAGTTGCAATGAGTTGCACCATACATACAATGAATTGCAACTTTTGCAATTCATGCAACTTGTCGGTAGTACTCACAACATAGAAATATAGTGAGTTGCAAGTGGTCATTGCAACTCAAAAATTGAGTTGCAAGGCCAATTGCAAAACACCTTTTTTCTCTATTGTTTGATGCATACACCACACCCGAACTTGAATCTTGGCTAAGAGACTACAATTTAGTAATGGATGTGTGTTCCCTATCTTAGTCTCCAAAAGTGTCATTGAATTACTCAATAAATGTTTCAAAGTCATTAAGTGATAATGATTAGTTCCACCAAAGGTGCGAACCAAACAAGGGTCATGCATTTTAGCAAAGTGCTAATGAATCCAACTTGGGCTAGGCCATTTGAATAACAATGAAAATGAAGTCAAATGATTAGGCACACTTGGTTGACAAAACCTTCAAACTTCTAATGTGTGCCATCAAACTTATCAAATAAGCTTATTTGCGGTTCCTTTGCTTGGGATTGTGGTTTTTTCCATGAATGTAACTACTTATTTTCTTGAAATATACATAGTTATTAAACAAGAAAGATAACAAAAATGAAAACAATAACATAAATAAAGCTAATGGGAGTGTGTTCAAATTGTCATAAACATGAAAACAACCAAAACAAAAGGATTTATGGACACAAACCAATCACATGACAAAGGAAGGCCCAATTCCAATCCAAATCATGGAACACAAAAACCAAGGACAAGAACACAAATTGTGCAAGATGTAGGTTCAAACAAAGCTTTATTACAAAAACATGAAAATAACAAAACAAAGTTATGATGTAAAATTATACCAAAAATTTGTGTTGAGTAAATTAAAAGTAACACAAGGGGAATTATCTTTATTTATACATCATTAGGGACCTAATTTTTTTAAAAAAAAATTCAAACTAATTCAAGATGTTTCAAAATATTTTTAAAAATCTTGAAATTTTTCAAATTAATTCATAATATTTTAACATATATCTTAAAATATTTTAAGTTTTATTCTTGGTCAAGTTTTCTATTACATTGTGAATGTACAATGGATGAGAAATGAATGTTCATAGATGAATTCCATCCACAATGATGTTGGCGGTTATATAAGTAATGATGTTAGCAATGAAGTTGGTTTTGTTGTTAAGGATGTTGCCATGACAAGCAACAACATGATGAAACTAAGATCATGAAGATCATGAAGAGGATGAACAAGATGATGAAACTAGGAAGAAAAGTAATAGGATGACCAAATGATCAAACAACAAAGACTAAAACACAAAGTGAAAAAAACCAAAAAATGAACAACTTGACAAATGAAAGTTCAAATGACAAGGACCAAAACACAAGACAAGGAAAACATGGGAAAAAAAAGTAATAGGGTGATTGAAAATTCAAGCAATGAAGAATGAAATATAAAACAAATAACTAAGATGCAAATTCAAGTAATAAAAATTAATGCACAAGGTGAGGAACATCTAAAGGACAAATTCAAATTCAAGTGACAAGGACTAATTCACAAGTAAAGGAAATGGGAAAAATGAAATTTCAAGCAATGAAGATCAAAACACAAGGCAAAAAACAAGGGGATGAATGCACAATTAAGTGTTTCAATATTAGCAAAATTACATTCTTTATGAGTCCATACAAGGTTTTTTTAATTGATTCAAATGGACTTGGTTTTTACTTTTTAAAATGTTATTATTATAATCTTTGAATAATACATGTTCAATCAACTACAAACCTTCGAATTCACATCCTATGTGAAAACTTGTATCTAATGTAGTAGATATCATTTTTTAATTTGAAAGTCCTAAAATAAAACCCACAAAGTTTTTAAGAATAATGCCCCATCTAAAACTTTCAAAAACAAATGCTTTTGGAACAAAGAAATTGAAAAACAAACAAAAATTGCAACTCATATGGACTTATGAAAATATGGTCAAATTTTAACCATTCAAAAATCCCTAATTATCAAACGATTAAAGTTTTTAAATAAAAGATTCTTCATATGAATTATCATCTTGTATTACATCATGTATTGAGTCCTAATAACAAATTTGAAATATGAATCAATATAAAAATTTCCATTTTGTGATGGTTTAATCAAATGATTAGTCCATATTTTTTGACTTCAAAAATCTATTATTACTAACAAATGAATTTCTTATCAATAAATAACCACACAATTCTTTTCATAATGAAATTGTTAGTGTAGAATTAAATCCCAATTAGTACATCTATATTAATCATCATATTCATTTGAATAAATGGTACCCAAGAAAAAAAACACCATTTCATCACAATAGTGAAACATTTGATTGTGCATTTACTCAAGGATGAACTCAAGTTCAAATGATGAAGACTGAAACACAAGGGGTTGAACCATGATTGACAAAAGTTCAAGCAACAAGGTTTCAAACACAAGGTGGGGAACATTAAGATGAATTCAAGTTCAATTGATAAGGATTGAAACACAAAACAAGGAACCAAGATGAGCACAAGCTTAAATGATGCAAATTGAAACATAAAATGAAGAACATTAAGATGAGCAAAAACTCAAGCGATGAAGATCAAAACACAAGGTGAGTAAGATAGGTGGACCCAAAGATGATAACAACTAGGAAAATACACACTAAGAAAATCATTGACTCAAAGAGATGATGACCAAGAAGAGGAGCAAAAAGAAGTTCATGACAAGCCCTAGGAAAATGAAACTTGTAAGTAAGTAACATGTGAACCCAATGTAATGTGCAAAAATGGACCCAACACTTTAAACCTTTGTGGTGTTGCCAATAAGAGTGCAAAATTTTAGGTTTCCCAAACCTTATAGCTCCCATGAACGTGAATCCCCAAACCCATTTTTTAAAAATCTTAATAGATGGAAATAATGGTTATAAATAACAAATGAATTCATTTTCACTTTCATCCTTGATTTAATGATTGTTTGGTTTTAGGTGGTGAAATGTTAGGGCTCGTTCACTACTAGGGTTCCAAACCTTCCAATGTTTAGGGGGCCATACCTTCCTCATTATTTCATTTTTTTTGCATTAAAAAAAGTTACATATGTGCTCATAGGAAAGCAAGCCCATCTTTGGGTGATACCACTAAGAATCTCATGCCTTGATTTTTGTAGACCCATCAAACTTTGAAAAATCATAGGAAACACTTAAATGAAAAATTTCCTAAATTTTTTATGAATAAATATATTATGTTCCATATATTTTGAAATCTCAATAATATCAAGAATATTGTATATTTTGATGTTCATAATCATTGCATTTATAAAAAGTTTCAAGAATGTTTTGTTGGTTTTTTTCCTTGATTTTTTTGGTTAGGAACACAAATTTGAAACACGATTTGCGAATTTTCTTGTGAATTTTTTTCTTAAAATAATTTGAAAGTTATTTTTATTTTTTATTTTTTATTAGACAATTGATTGATTAAATATAATTTAGTTATGAATTTCCAAAGTTGAGGCTGTCAATTTTTGAAGAGGCCATTTTAATTAAAAATATCATTTTTTAATTCCAAAATAAACTTCAAATCATATATTAGAACATGTAATGGATAAACATGAAATAATAATAATTTAGAGTTGTGAGAACATTTTAAAAAAAGGGCCAAAAAATGATTTTATTGTTTTTGATTCCTTAACAATTCCATGAGGTGGTTCCTGATGTTACCACCCAAGGACGGGTTTGTCCAAAAGCTATATACTTTCTTCTTGAACACCAAATAGAAAGGAGCATGATTGGGTAAGCAAATTACCTTTTAGCAACAAAATGTTTAATCATCAGGTCTTTACCCTAACACAACCTATGACAATTAAAAATGATGCTTTACTTCTTAAAAATATATTAACATTTGATTTTTTTGGTTAAATTACATTTTTAACAAACCCATTTATATAATTTATATTTGTAATTTTCTTGGGTGTAAAGGTTTTATATCATTTAGAGCTATTCTAACATTTATAAGGTCATTGATTATACATATACTAAAATTAGTAACTAGTTTAGTTTACGATAGTGTGAATATGAGTGGTGTGTTAATATGTGTATTTTTTGATACCAAATTAGTCTTGATATGAAAGATGTCATCCTTATTCATACCAAATTGGTATGAATATTACTTTAAGTATCACTTGGTAAGATCTAAATATCATATTAATACTTGTGAAATGGGTTGGATATGAATATGAAATTGGTATATATATTTTTGAAATTCATAGTAGGGTATATGAACATCAGTATGGTATTGTAACAAAAAAAATTGAGGGAGAGAAAACTAATTCCCTTCCTTAACCTATCATTCCAGATTGGGTAGAAGAGAAATCCACTCCTTAAATCCAAAACTAGCTTTCCCCTTTCGGAAATAAAAGAGAAAAGGAACAAAAGGTAGGAGGTTCCCTTCACTCCTTGTAAGCTCCCTCCTCACACAATCTCAACTAAACAAGGGGTGTGTCACACTGTGGCCTTGGCATTTACAATAAAAAGTATCTTAAGGCAAAAGAAGAATGATTAAAACTCAAATATCTCACCATGCAAAAATATAACCTTCTATAAATCCTCTAAAAGAAAACCAAAATCCTTCAATATATTGCGTCTCTATAACTAATCTCAAGTCTCAACACAAGCCAAAATATCAGCTTTCAAAAATCCTCATATAAAAATAGACCTATTATTACCTAGGGGCCAAAATCCCTTGAGCTACTATACTCTATAATGTATCTAAACACAATATCCATTGCCTTGGAAGGCAAGGCCAATAAACTTTCATGTCTCTCACAAGTTGTCTTTCTTATTTTCCTTACAAACATTGAAGAAAGGAAACAATGGCATTGTGGGTGCTTCGATCCTAACACACTCTCTCTAGTGCCCTAAAAGGCATACCCCTTACCTAGATCTATCCATAGCCTCCAATCCTGACTGCTGGTATTGGACACAATATAGCCCCAAGCAAAACGCAGGTTGGTATGGTATGGTATGCAAACCCTAACTTCATACCACCTCTGTAAGTATCTAGCTTGAGTATATATGAACTTTCATACGAGTCATGTATGTTCTCTCATACCCAATACTCATACCTCGATACCATATACCCCGGTTGGACTATGTACATGGGTATAACACGGGTAAAGACCTTACACTTCTTCTTTTTTAATGTATTTGGAAATCACAAGTCACAAATAATTTGTTCATTTCTTGTGCGGGTATTACAATTTTTGTAAAGCTTGCTGCTTGGTTTTCTCATAGCCAAGCCACCATCTCTCTCACACAGATGCAATTTCTATGCACAGTAACACCCTTGGCTGAAGGCTTTACGGGAATTGGGCTTGCACTTGGCTCCACCACAAAGCTCTTATTCTGGTAAAGCCGCTGGCCATTGGCGTTACCTATAGCATATGATCCCCATTTAAAAACCATTATTGTGAAATAACTTTGGAGACCGTCTTCTACTATGAGTTGAACCATCTCAATGGAATTATTGGTTTCATAATAGGAGTTTATAAAACAAGTGGGGCTTTGTTATCCAATTTCTATGGCAAGAGAGTGGATTTTGGAGTGAAGATGGGCCTAACCTATGTCAAACCATAGTCAACAAACCATGTCATAATCCCCCTTCTCCATATTGTACATAATGGGCTCTCTAGAGTTTGGCAATGATGATGAAACACTGGTAAGCTCCATTAAACAAAGCACCCGGCCAAGGGGAAAAGGAACAACAAAGAGAGAGAACCCAAGTCTGAGCCCACACGAGCCAAACCCAAACGGGGTCACAAAGGGGCAAATGAACAAATTATGTTCAATTTGGCAATTGTTTTGAGAGTAACACAAGTCTGCCTTACTGTCTCTGGTGTAGGGTCTTTGATCCTCACAAAGGCCAAATGTTGCGTCGGAGGCATCCCACATATGGTCTAGTAGGGTTGGGGTTTTGAAGGCAATATGACCGAAGGAGGTGCCTCACCAAAGATCATTGGCTTCTAGTATGGTAGGTCATTTTTGGCATCTTGAGGTAGAAATAGTTTTTGAATTGAGGTGGTTGGTAAAGAAGGGTAGACTCATCTTCATAATTAAAGAGTTTAGATCCTCAGAAATAGAGGTTGGTTGTTAATGCGAGAAATATTCACTGAGGTTGGACCAAAGTTGGGCCAATATATAGGGTTAATATAATTGTCTAGTTATATGAATTTGATTTACAAGTATATTGGTATGGAAGAATCAACTATTATATTTTAACACTCATGGAGGAAAATCATATTGAACTTGGAGTTGTAGAATGACCCTTTCCAGGAAACATTATACAAATGGAAAATAGTGAATGTTCATATCTTCATTCATTTTACCCATAAAAGGTCAATGAAATTTGCATTATCGCCTAGGTCTATATTGTTGATTTAGTTTCAAAATATTTTTATGTCAAAAAAAACTAGTTTAAATCACTAATTAGGAAATTACACTTAACTCTTGTAGAATAATTTGAAAAAGACAAAATAGAAATTCAAAACAACATAAAGGAAACAAAAGAGGAAATTGGTCAAAAAGAGGGATGCAAAACTATTGTGAAATAAGGATGTAAGGGAATTATGTAGATTGTATAGTAATATGATGTTCCCCATAAGCTTCACTTCATCTTGCTGGGCCTATCATGCAACACAACTCTTTCAACCAAACCCTCAACATTGCATTAATCATGGCCCATTTAAAAAATTAATACATGATTATGTTACATTTCAACCTTTTTGAATTCATTTGAGCAAAGTAGGGAAATCAGAAAGATTTCTGAAGCTGGAATTTGCAGTTATTTTAGGCTTAGGCATAAGTTACTTTGCAAAAGTCCAAAAATGCTAAACTCTAAAATGTAATGAACAAAAAGGAAATCCTTTTGTTTGTATATTGAAAACTACCCATATTCCGGTGAATCAACCTTGTTGTATTTTTCTTTCACATGTCACCGCTTGTGGTATCTAAACCAATCTTTAGAACAAACTGGCAACATGAATTTGGGCTTAAAAGAGCTCTCCAACATTGTATTAATCATGGAATTTGGAAATGACTTGACCCTCCAAACCCCAATTGTGCTCTAGATTTGTGGCACTACCATTTGTGGCACTACCATTTGTAATGTTCCATGTCCGTCATCTCCAACCAGTTATACCACTCTGAATTTTCTATGTTGCCCATATAAGCACTATACCTTGTAGCCCTTGTTGATATTCTTTTAGTAACATGAATATCTTTCAATTTGGACATGATTTGTCCCTTCAAATATTATTCTATATATTCTTCAAATTTTTCAATTCCAAAAACACATGTTGGGAGTTTTGGGAATGTTTCTCTTTGATTGCCCCAATGCTTTTCATTTCATTTCATTTAGGTAGACATTTCATTTTCCTTAGCTATCACCATGCCTTAAGGTTTTTCATGTAGCTTGATTTTAATTTTTTCCCCACCTTGATCAAAAGTGTAAAATTAAAGTCACAACATTGTCTTATTCAAATCAAATAAGAAATGTCAAAATAAATATGAGGCCACTTAAGGCCAATGTTTTTGGCAATTTTTCACATCCTAGCAACCAAAAATAGCCAATGCCACATGCAAATTTTGTTTTGACAAAAACAAAGGCCAAAACTTGCCAAATTATGAAGAATTTAAAAAAAAATAAAATAATATATATATATATATTCTAGCAGGTCACCAAAATATAGCACAAATCCTAAACTTTTCTACTTTTTTTTTTCCACCTCTAGCCAAATTTGGCTAAATCCTTTGTGAATGATTGCCAACCCACCCATCTCACAAATGTGAAGAGAAAAACCATTTATGAGTCCCATTGGGAGCTCTATATTCAAACTTGGTTCAAAAGTTACAACAATAAAGACATCAATCACAATTGTTATGATTGAGAAGTTTTCTATTTTGCAAGGGTACACTTGATGGGCTTGCCCACTTAGCATCCTTGCCCAGCCAAAACAAATATGGCTACTTTGAAATTATTGACCCTAATCAAAGGTTTAATGTTAATAAAAGTCTTAAGGAGGGCAATTTCTGATCATGTAACTGGGTGACTAGAATGGAATCCAAGGCTTGTAGGATTGCAATGCTAATGAATTTGTCCCTTTGGAATTAGCCAGACAAATCCAATTAGTACTAGGGTTTAAGTAATCTCCCACCCTAAATGCTTGAGTTTGTGAAATTTGCCTCATCCCAAAGAGTCCCAAGGGTGTGTTCACTATGAATGAAGGCCCTATCATGGGACAAGTTTATGTTCCATATCACCTTGGCATCTTGGACACAAATTATATTATTTGTAGAAATGTTGAAACTCTTACCCCAATAACAGGATTTTTCAAAGAAAAACATTTTGCGAGGAAAATAAAGAATCATTTGCAATATTCCATTTTTTGACATGGAATTTTTCAGAATTAATCCATCAATTATTCAACAAACATGTGCCAAAGCTGCCCTCAAGTACTAGGAGTAGTAAGTAAAGCATTCTTCCATTCTGATTTAAATAGATCCAAACTAAACATTTTAGGGTTACTAATTAGGGATGCCTGTTATTACTTAGTTGTACCTCAACTGAGTTAATATTTAGTTTCACCTTGGTAACCAATTCTGTAAGAAATAGGTCTCATATATAGGTAGATAGGTAGGAAAATAGGTAACTACTAAGTAAGTAGATGGTTAATAGATAGGTAAAGGCTGTTTTTATCACCTACCTACTAACTTTCTGCTTGTGGGTTGTTAGTAGGTAGGTAGAACAAAAGGCAACTGAGGTAACCACCATGGTTAGCTACGGAACTGGAACCCAATAGAAAATTGTTTCCTGACCACTTACCATTCACCCTTCATGGTGCACTGGTGGGTGCTGGTTCACTGTGGCCCTTCATTTTTGGGGGTTGTCCTTGGAGTGAAGGATCACAAGAGGAGACATAGTTCTTAACACATTTACATCTAGTATCAGTTCCTCTAATGCTTTTGTATACACCAAGTTGATGGACCAGCATGTGGATTGGTAGTGAGCTCTGATGTTGCTGGTTGCCCAACTTTGCACATACTTAGGCTCTCAAAGGCCTGCATGCATGCATGCAACAGGTTTTATTCTACCTTGTTGATGAACTGGGCCTTCTTGTGACCTGGTGTCCAGTAGTACTCTTGCTTACTAATTGTCAACAGAAATGGTCTGTCAATTTAGACTTAAGATCAATTCACATATGTACGGGTAGAGCTCTCAAAAAACCAGTTAAGAAATAAGACTAAACTTAAAAGTTAGGGTTAATAAAACTAAACCTAGTAGTAGTAGTTATCATTGAAATGTTAATGCCATTCAGTTATGTAGCTTATTATCAAGCGTTAGTATATTGTCTAGTGAAAAAATTGTTAAAAAACTTATCATTGTTCAAGTTAAAGTGTAATCATTTTGAGGTAAGTTTGGTCCCTCCGACTTTTTTTCACACACCATTCATGCCATTGCATCTTTGCACCAAGAGAATTCGGTGACTTTTGGTTTAGTGTTTTCTTGGAGTTGCTTTGTTGGTCTTGTAATTTTCCACTTTTTGAAGATTCTCTCCAATTCTCTATAGTGCATCTTTGTTCCTTCCAATGTCACTCCCACCTGCTCTCACATTTGAACACAAGAAAAACACAAGACTTAAACTTCTAAAGTTTCAAACTCCTCCAAGCTCATCTTGGAAACTTAATTTCCAACTTTTTAAAGTCAAATTCCATCATTTCTAGTAAAGCAAACTCTTTTTATAAAAAAAATAGTACTAAAAACAATAGAAATCAAAACCTTAAAAGAGAATGGTGTTGTAAGAAGATTTCTTAATAATGCAAATTTGATCGTTCTTGTTTTGCATTTGACAACATCATATTGACGAAAGGAAACTTCCATCATGTTTAGGAATTTATCATTGTCCTTGGAAAAGTGTTGAGAATCTTTCATCACAAGTGCTCCTACTTGTCAAAAACATATGGCCACATTCTCACAACTTGATCTCAATCCCTCATCATCCAATTCCATCACTTTAAACAAAACACAACTGTTGCATTCAATTACTTTTGGCCACTCCACAAGGCATTGTTTTTTATCGCCAAACTTCAAGCACATGGTCCTACCAAGGAGTAGGTCCAAGTCTAATGAAATGAAGCTCCATCAACATCAATGATGAATACATAAAAAATGAAATAGAAGAAACCAAATTGGAGGCAAACACACTAGAAAGCATGTTTGAAAGGAGGAAAAAAGATGGTGAAAAATGAAAAAAAAACAAAGATTGTCAAAAAGGAAAACTAGTTCATGGGACATTCACCATTGCCATTGCCAAAAACCAAAATAATCGAAAGGAAATTAGACTTCCCATGACAATAACAACTTGCAACCAAAGATAAAGTAGATCGAACAAGGTGTAACAAAAAAGTAAGGTAGTGCAATTTCTACACAACCCACCACTTTACAGCTAACAAACTATTTATGACATTGAATATTTAAGGTTGGTGATAGCGCACCCACACAAAAATGTAGAGATGTACAGCACATCACACTGTGTTTGCACAACAAGTGCATAGAGTTCAACAATTATTTTGGATTAAACAACTTCACAACAACAACACTACTGGTTCTTAAAACCTAACTTTAGAATGTAGTGGAAGAGAATTAAAGTCTCTTCATAACTTTAACAAACAAACAACAAATGCATGTTGTTTAAAGAAAGGCAACTTGTTCCAACCAAAAGACCCACAACTACAGAAAAGAAAAACTTGGTGCTTAACTTTCAAAAACTCTTCCCATTATCCATTCCATTGCCATCTCTTCATTAAATTCATCAACCAAATTTCCCACCGAGCTCCCACCATCACCAAAGTTCATCAACACAAGAGAACAACCCATTGTCATGCATTAAACCTACAACATAGCTCCATTTCAACCTAATCCGCCACAACCTAAAAATAAACAAACAATCGAACCCCTAACCTCTAAAGATCGGAAGAGGTCACAACCAACTATCCTTTCTTCTATCCTTTTCACATTTCAACATATTACTTTTGGTCATCATCCAACAAAGAGTTTCATCTAGACTCCTCTTCATCCTACATATGTAACAACTCCTTTTTAAATTTAATTGTGTCTTCATAGCTTACATCAATTACACTTCTGGATGATACAAATGTAGGTCCCTTCTTGGATGCTTCCATTAATGTTCACCCTTACCCTATAGATGCATTTTCACCCACCTTCATTACTTTCCAAATTGTCCTACTCATCCACATAACCAACAAAGAGGTAAGGTCCCTCCCAATTCCAAGTCAATGATTTTTTTACTTGGTTTCTTCATTTTGACCATGTCAATCCTTGGTTGAAAACAAGGAAAAACTTGTTTCCCTTTTCTCAACTTTTATGGTTTCTTTTGTTGAACTTGTGCCTATTCATTGTTCCCCAATACATCCCTATGGAGTCTGACAATGAACTCCATCTCATAATCATCTGTTTAATGATCTATTTAAAGTTTTGTTCCTCATCAAAGGTGTGAGTAAGCATGCTCAAGTGATTATTAACCTTTAGTTTGGAAGTCCAACCAATGAGAATCATGAAGGGGGAATACCTTATGCTTGCTTGAAACCTGCACCTATATCCAAACAAAGCCCTAAGCAATTGATAATCCCAAGTCTTCGTGTTCCTTGGAATAGTTGACATTATAATTATCCCATGCTTGAATGGTTTTAGTCATTCTTTTAGCCATTTCGTTGCAATGCAACCATTCTGGTGCAATATACTAATGTTGGATGTCATAAATTTTGCATAGGTTATCAAATTTTGCTAACCATTCCCCACTGTTATTTGTCAAAATAAATTTCAGTACCCCATACATGCAAATGATGTTTTCCTTAAAAAACCTTGTAGCCATATCAACTATATGATCATGTACTGTTTTTGCTTCACACCATTTCGAATAATGGTCAATTACAACCAAAATATACTTGTTGCTTTGAGTAGTTTCTGGTAATGGTTTTGTAGTGTCAAGGGTTACTTTTAGAATAGATCACACATTGGGATGCTTTTTCAAGTCCTCCACATTAGACCAAAAGACTACTAATACATTTTACGAGCTAGCATTCTTTGCATGTTCGAACCACTAAGTGCATTTGCTTAGTGAGATTGTGCCAATAAAATCCTTTGCAAACCTTTGCAAGAGTCCTGTTTTTTCCAAAATGCCCAATTTCTTGATGTAATTCCATGATATGATGATCCCCTTCCTATCCTTAGGTTTGCGCACCAACAATTTTTTGAAAAACAATTGATCAACGTTCCACTCATAATTCTAGACCCTCTTCTTGACCCTTCACATCTCCTCTTCAAAAACACTATTAGGTAATTGCCCATTTTACAAGGCATTCAAACAATTTGCATCTTCCCAAATATCTAAAATTTTCAAACATTTTTGGTCATCCGCTATTTCATCATTAGTGTTTTGTTCAAGATTTGCTTCATCCACCATTGATTGGGCTTTTGGGGCTAATTCCCAACAGAGTTTTTTTGCCTACTATTGGTCTTTTCCTCTTGGTCAATAATGGTTATGTCTACTTGGATTCATCCTTTGCAAATCCTTTCCCATTTAATCTTATGCCTTGGTTCTTATTGATGTCATTTGCTTTAGTTGTTTTAGAGGTTTTAACCATGAAAAAATTGTTCATGATTGATCCATGAATGCTTCTCCTACCAATCCATGTATGAACCCCTAATTTTCGTAACGATTTAACATCTTGGATTTCTTCAAAAAAGTCTTCATCTTTTTTTGCTCCACTTACATGATTCCTACTTAATGCATCCACATTTGAATGTTTAAATCATGGGTGGTGCAAGATTTTAAAATCTTGCAACATATCTATCCAACTCCCCCTTTTTCCATAGGCATTTAACATTGTAGTCAGCCACTCAACTAGTTTGTGGTCAATGCTTAAAGTGAAGTGGTTTTGATGTAGAAATTGGGGGAAATGCATGATTCCCCATATTAGTGTGTAAGATTATCCCTCCATGGGATGGAATCTCTTGTGGACATGAGACAAACCCTTGCTGGTAGATGCAATGACACATTTTTATTTCACATATTTTTGTGATAGGATAACCCCAACTCCTTTGGCTGACTAATCTACATCAAGTATGAAGGCCTTGCTAAAATCAAGTCTCACCAAAATTGGAGTAGACACCGATGCATTCATCAATTATTCAAAGGCCTTTTGACAATTTGGGCTATAATAAAAAGACACATCCTACTTTGTAAGTTTGTCGTGACGTGTAGTGTTGTGACGTTTGGTGTTGTAAGGGTGTAAATCCATAATAAATTCTATTGAACAAAAAGACTAAAACCAATCAAAGGTAGAAACTAATCAACCAAAAAGAGATGCATACATATATATCTATATATATATATATATATATATATATATATACACACACACACACACAATGCACAAGAGGAGGCTGAGATGAAATTCTCATGTATTTAATTGAAAATAAGGAAAGAAAACGAAGTGTATGTAAACGGTGGCCGTGTAATAGCCGCTATGAACATTTAGAAATCTAGTTTGACTATGGAGGAAACTCTCTTGACAAAAGAATTTTAGAAAAACTAACAAGAGAAGGGAAGAGCTTGGCCTTTTATACCGTTGTTAATGAACTAAAACCCTAAACAAGCCATAACCTTAAAACACCTAATAACGTACAATAACCTAAAAACGTACATTAACCCTAAGAACGTACATTAACCTTAAAAGGCATGAATAGGATCCTTGTAATCAATAGTCATGCATGAGGGCATGCATATGGGCATGAAAGTTGTCGTGACGTGTAATGTCATAACGTTTGGTGTCGTAAGGGTGTAAATCCATAATAAACTCTACTGAACAAAAATATTAAAACCAGTCAAAGGTAGAAATTAATCAACCAAAAAAAGATGCACTCATATATATATATATATAATGCACAAGAAGAGGCTGAGATGAAATTCTCATGTATCCCCCCCCCCCCCCACCGACCTTAAGACAAAAAAGCCGGATGGGCCAAGGATAGATAAGAGGCCTCAGGGGACAAACTTAAGAGAAAAAGCACATGCATACTGTAC
>Ga0116231_10000412_pt1 | contig 72397 bp, 64 predicted proteins | sample S1TSphgellanicum_2_FD_89695 | JGI IMG/M metagenome (GOLD analysis project Ga0116231, IMG submission 89695) | Host-associated microbial communities from peat moss isolated from Minnesota, USA - S1T2_Fd - Sphagnum magellanicum MG | ecosystem: Host-associated > Plants > Peat moss > Unclassified...
AGCGCGAACTTTCCGAGAATTGATGCCATCGGCAAAACTGCTGAATTTTTATGGTTCATCGGAAGTTTCTGCAAATGTAACTTACTATGACACCAGTTTGTTACCAGAGCGAGCAAATAGCGTACCGATTGGTCGTCCGATTGATAATATTCTGGTCTACATATTGGATCGCTACTTGCAACCAACACCAATAGGGGTTGTCGGTGAACTTTATGTTTGTGGTGATGGATTGGCTAGAGGTTATCTCAATCAGCCTGCTTTAACTCAAGAAAGGTTTATTGATCATCCTTTTGTACCAGGAAGCAAACTGTACAAAACAGGTGACTTGGCACGTTATCTCCACGATGGCAATCTTGAGTATTTAGGTCGGCATGATGACCAAGTGAAAATCCGTGGCTTCCGGGTGGAATTGGGAGAAATTGCATCTGTGATTTCACAACACAAAGATGTACGAGAATCTGTGGTTGTCGTCCGAGATGATGCTCAAGGAGATCAACGTCTGATCGCTTATGTCGTGACAGATAAGCAAGTAGTCCCACAGATCAACAGCTACTTGCAAGATAAACTGCCAAACTACATGATACCAGCTGTTTTTGTAGTATTAGATGCCATACCCCTGACATCCAATGGCAAAGTAGATAAGCGATCGCTTCCCACTAAAACTGATGCTATAGGTGACGTGATGCGAGCAAATAATATTCAGTCCTTGATTGCTCCTCGGAACTTTACGGAATTGCGTCTGGTGAAAACTTGGGAAAATCTCCTGAATATTAGTCCAATTGGAGTAACAGATAACTTTTTTAACTTGGGTGGTCACTCATTCCTAGCTATTCGCTTAATGGCTCAAATTCACGATCAATTTGGACACAATCTTCCTCTATCTACTCTATTTGAAAACCCGACGATTGAAAGACTAGCAACTATTATCAGTCAGCCAGTTCGTGAGATATCTAACTCTCACCTAGTCCCAATTGAGTCGCGTGGTTCCAAACTACCTTTCTTCTGTATGCATGGCGCTGGTGGAGGTGTTAATGCTTACTTTAGATTGTCCATGAGGCTGGGTGAGGACTATCCATTTTATGCCTTACAAGATCCTTCTGCTCAAGAGGAACCAGAAATTATTTCCGTAGAGGAAACAGCAGCTCGCTATATCCAAGAAATTCGCCAGGTACAACCAGATGGTCCCTATCTTTTAGGTGGTCATTGTTATGGTGGTGTCATTGCCTTTGAAATGGCACAGCAATTGCAAAGGCAGGGTCAAACGGTAGGTCTGCTAGTTGTCATTGATGCTATACTTCCAGAAACTATCATTAAACCAGCGGATGATGATGATGCAAAATTCTTACTCCGCATGGTGGAATCGATCAGAACTAACAGTAACATAGACTTTTCAATTCCTTTTGAGGAACTTCGAGACTTACCACTAAATGAGCAATTTCATTTAGTGAATAAAAAAGCAAACTTCATCTTTAGCAACAGAGAGGTTGAGGATTTTCTTTGCCATTATAAACTTTTCAAAGCTCATGTCCAAGCCATGCGAGATTATGTTCCGCAGGTTTATCCTTACTCCCTAACTCTTTTGAGAGCTAAGGAGGCAATTATTCATGACTTTGAAAGTCCAGAATTTCATACTGATGATCCCTTGCTAGGTTGGGGCAAATTTTCCAGCCAACCCATACAGGTCATTGAAGTTCCTGGGGATCATTTCTCTATGTTCGTCGAACCTCATATTCAGGAATTAGCCAGATTATTGAGAAATAATATTGATAATGCTCTGTCTAATGTAGTATAAGAAATGGGATTAAAGCAGAATATGAAACTACCAGCAAGACCGAAAACCCCTTTTTGGCTAATTCAGCAGCAAACTCAAGCTAATCCCTTTGGCTGTTTAGATGCTATTCACAAACGCTATGGTGATATCTTTACGGTAATTTCTGGTTCTACACCAATGGTGGTTGTTGGAGATCCTTTAGGGATAAAGCAAATTTTTACTAACACCAAAGAAATTACTGCACCAGGTGCATTGAATCGGAGTTTTGCTCTGATGACAGGAAACCAAGGAGTCCTGCAACTTGATGGTTTCCGCCATAAACATCGGCGTAAGTTGTTAATGCAGACTTTTCACGGAGAGCGGATGCAAGCCTGTGGGAGACGTATCTGTGAACTCACAGAAAAAATTATGAGTCAACAGATAGTAGGAAAATCTTTAGTTGCCTATTCTATTGTTGAAGATATCACTTTGGCGGTGAGCTTAGAAGTTGTAACAGGTTTACAACAAGGAGAACAATACGAAAAATTGAGACAGCTTGCTTTTTCTTTAATCAGATATTGGAAATCTCCTACCGTTAATATGCTGAAGAATTTCCCTTTGGGACGATGGAATCTAGGCAGATGGAGTCTGGAGGGATATCAGCTTCACCTTCGACAAGAAATTTTCGATCTGCTAGACGCTGAAGTTAAAAAATGCCGTAAGCAAGCAGCTGCTTCACACGATAATATGCTCTCTGATCTGATATTTACTACTGATGAAACGGGTGAATTATTAAGTGATGAAGAGGTACGTGACCTGCTATTATCGCCCATGTTTGCAGCTCAGGATGCTTCAGCAACGGCGATCGCTTGGTCATTATACTGGATTCATCGTTTGCCTGATGTGAGATCGCGACTCCTCCAAGAACTCGATAGTTTGGGTGAAGATCCAGACCCCTTAAACATTGTTGCGTTGCCATATCTTGGTGCTGTTTGTAACGAAGCCTTGCGAATTTACCCAACTCAGTTATTTACATTTCCGAGGTTAGTAGAGTCCCCAATAGAGCTGATGGACTATGAATTGAGTCCGGGTACAGTACTCGTTGGTAGTATTTATCTGGCCCACCAGCAACAGAATTTATATCCAGAGCCGAAACAATTTAAACCAGAGCGATTTCTGGAAAACCAATTCTCACCTTATGAATTTCTACCCTTTGGCGGTGGTGCTCGTAGCTGTATTGGTGGTGCTTTTGCTTTGTTTGAAATGAAGTTAATTTTAGCAACGATGCTTGCGCATTATAAATTGACGCTGGTTGACCAGCGACCGGAGAAACCAAAGTTCGGCGGTCTCCTCTGTTACCCAGCTAGTGGTGTGAAAATGCTCTTTCATGGCCGGCGAAGGTATCAAGAACCAGCCATTGGTTGTTAGTTCAGTTTAAACAATTATCAATGAAAAAATACTGATGAAATTACCTGAAGGACCAAAATATTCCCCTCAGTTCCTGAGTCGTCAATTTAAAACCGACCCCCTTGGCTTTATGGATGCGGTAGGCGATCGCTATGGTGATATTTTCACTATAATGGCTGGTTCTACACCTGTAGTCATAGTCAGCAACCCAGAGGGGATAAAACAGATTTTTACAAGTACTAAAGAGATTATCGCTTCTGGTCAGTTGAATCATGGTGCTATTCCCTTAGTCGGTTTGAATGGATTACTCATGCTTGATGGCTTACGCCATAAACATCGACGTCAGTTGTTGATGCCTCCTCTGCACGGAGCTAAAGTGAAGTCCTATGGGCAGCGTATTTGTCAAGTCACAGAAAAAGTCATGAATGATCTGGTGATCGGCAAATCTTTTTATGCCTACCCTACTATGCAAAAAATTACCCTAGAGATAATATTGCAAGCTTTGTTTGGTTTGAATGAGGGAGAGCGTTACGAACAGTTTAGACAAATTCTGAGCAATTTATTAAGTTTTGCTCGGTCTCGATGGTTGGGATTAAGTCTGTCCTATCCCTTTCTCAGACAAGATTTAGGTCCATGGAGTCCATGGGGATATTGGCAGAATCTCCAGCGACAATTTGACAAACTACTTTACACCGAAATTGCAGAACGTCGAATACAAGCAGACATCTCCCGTACCGATGTACTTTCTGAACTTGTGCTTGCTCAAGATGAAACGGGTCAACCGATCAATGATCAGGATATACGAGACTTATTTCCATCATTGCTATTCGGTGGTCAGGATGCGTCAGCTACTGCCATAACTTGGTTATTGTACTGGGTTAACCATTTACCTAATGTTCGCGAACGATTATTGGCAGAACTAAATACCCTTGGTAAATTCCCAGATACTATGAGTATTGTTGCACTACCATACCTCAGTGCTGTTTGTAATGAAGTACTAAGGATTTATCCGACTCAAGTAATGACATTTCCACGACTTGTAGAATCACCAATTGAGGTAATGGGCTACGGATTAAGTCCTGGTACAGTTGTCAGAGGCTCTATTTATCTGACACATCAGCGTCAGGACTTATACCCAGAACCAAAACAATTCAAGCCAGAGCGATTTCTCGAAAGACAATATTCTCCCTATGAATTCTTACCATTTGGTGGTGGTGCTCGCCGATGTCCGGGCGAAGTTTTAGCAATCTTTGAGATGAAGCTAGTCTTAGCAACAATTCTCTCACGCTATCAATTAGCATTAGCGAATCAAAACATAGTGGAAAAACCTCAGCCTATTGGTGTCAACTATCCCCCTGCTAGCGGATTGAAGATGATATTGCTTGGACTAAGTACGATTACTTAATCAACCATTTTGATCCTTATGTAAAGTTTTGTTTCTTATCACTGGATTAAGCTTGTTTTTTTATTGCAAATAAATTTCAATAAGTTTTTAGATTAATGCAGTCAACTAAAAATAGGTGTGCAAGTCAGGGAGCAATGAAAAAAATAATCCGTTCTAATCAGGTTTTCCATAGTCTGTTACTAGCAAGTACGAGCACTATATTGACAATATTTCCTGTTAAAAGTCAGGAAATATTATCAATTGGGGTAAACCAGGGTGCAGCAACAAATAATACTTTTATTAATGCGTCGCAACATAAAGTTATTCAAAGCGCCAGAATGCTTGTTCAATCAACTAAGTCACAAAATATACCTTCTAATGAAGTTGTGCAAGTAACAGGAGTCAAGGCCAATCCTACGAACAAAGGTTTAGAGCTGATTTTACAAACATCCAAGGGAGATATGTTACAGCCTATTAACCGTAGTGCTGTTAATAACTTTATTGCTGATATCCCCTCTGCTCAATTACGATTACCATCAGGCGAAGCATTTACATTTCACTCAGACAAACCAATTGCAGGTGTGTCTGAGATAACGGTAACTAACCTTGACGCCAAGACTATTCGGGTGACAGTAAAAGGTGAGACAAAACTACCAACTATCGATTTATTTGATAGTCCTGAAGAAGGTCTAATCTTCAGTGTTTTGAGTACTGCACCTTCGACACCCCAAACACCTCAAACACAAACACCCCAAACACAAACACCCCAAACACCCCAAACACCCCAAACACAAACACCTCAAACACAAACACCCAAACCATCAGCGCAGGGCGACGAGCCGATTGAATTAGTTGTGACAGGTGAGCAAAATGGGTATAACGTACCAGATGCTTCAACTGCAACCAAAACGGACACTCCACTACGCGATATTCCTGCATCTATTCAAGTGGTGCCACAACAGGTGTTACAAGATCAAGGAGCAGTACGGCTACAGGATGCGCTGCAAAACGTAAGTGGTATTACCCAAGCATTAAACTACTTGGGGTCGGGATCTGGTGGTTATATCATTCGTGGTTTCGAGCAGGACGGAAATTTTAGAAATGGATTCCGCGATAACGACCAATACACCCTACCAGAAATAGCTAACGTGGAACAAATAGAAGTACTCAAAGGGCCTGCCTCAGTACTCTTTGGTCAGGCTGAACCGGGTGGAATTATTAACATCGTTACAAAACAACCTCTGAGTGAACCTTATTACGCTGCTGACTTTAGTATAGGAAGTTACGATTTTTATCGGCCGACTATAGATTTTTCTGGTCCATTGAACTTGGACAAAACACTGCTATATCGTTTAAATGTTGCTTACCAAAACTCAGGGAGTTTTCGTGACTACGTTAATACAGACCGTATATTTATCGCACCATCTCTAAGTTGGAAAATTGATCCCAAGACAAAATTAACCTTTGATTTTGAGTATTTAAACAATGGTACTACCGATGATCGAGGTATAGTAGCCCTTGGCAATGCACCTGCTCCAATTCCAATTAGTCGATTCTTAGGGGTTCCAGGAACAAATTTAGAACAGGTAGTTTATAGAGCTAGTTATAGATTAGAACATCAGTTTAGTGACAATTGGCAAATTCGCAATGCCTTTTCCCTGACTTCCAGCAAAACAGATGTCTTGGATGTATACGGTACGAGTTTGACAAATGACGAATTGAGCAGGTTTGCTTTTAATGATCGGTTGACAACTGACAACTATAGTCTCCAAACCGAGGTAATAGGAAAGTTTGCAACTGGATCAATTAGTCACCAAACGCTGTTCGGAATAGAGCTAAACCGAACTGCAGGCCCAGTAAGTTATGGTCTTGTGAGTTTGCCATCTATCAACATTTTTAATCCAGTGTATAACGCTACGATTCCTAGTAACATTCCCACTATTTCTGATGTCCAAACTCGTACAGATACGTTAGGTATTTATTTTCAAGATCAGATTACCCTGTTAAACAACTTGAAACTGATAGGTGGAGGACGCTTTGACTCTACCAACCAGAGAAATAATGATTTAATCGCCGAAGTTAGCACCAGTCAATATGACCAAGCCTTCAGCCCTCGGATTGGTATTGTCTACCAACCCATACATCCAATCTCACTTTATGCCAGCTATACGAGTTCTTTTCTACCTCAGACAGTTGGTACTTTAGCAGCCAACGGCTCTACATTTAAACCTGAACAAGGTACACAGTATGAGGTGGGAGTTAAAGGAGATTTGAGCAAAAGCATATCTGCAACATTAGCTGCTTACCAAATCACAAAGGCAAATGTGGTGGACCCCGACCCCAACAATCCCGCTTTTTACATTCAGGTTGGAGAGCAAAGAAGTCGAGGTGTTGAGCTAGATGTTACAGGTAAAATCCTTCCTGGTTGGAACATCATTGCCTCCTACGCTTATACTAACGCTATAATCACCAAAGATACTGAATATCCAGTTGGTAATTTGTTGAACAACGTTGCTAAGAATACTGCCAGCCTCTGGACGACCTATGAAATCCAAAAAGGGAATTTACAAGGTTTGGGATTTGGATTAGGACTATATTATGTAGGAGATAGAGAGGGCGATTTGACTAATGATTTTGTGCTACCCAGCTACTTCCGAACAGATGCGGCACTTTATTACAAGCTCAACAAATGGAAATTTGCGCTCAATATCAAGAATCTCTTCGATGTGAGATACTACGAAGCTGCTCAGACAAACACTGTCATCTATCCTGGTGCGCCTTTAACTCTGTTAGGCACTGTCTCCGTGCGGTTTTGAGACTATTACAACATTCAATAAATCCACAAAAATGACTTCACAACAACAATCTCAATTGACAAATGAGATCCTTCATCAGAATCTCGTTCAACTAATGTTCAAGTTATCTATTCCCAGTATTGCTGGAAAGCTGATATTAGGCTTGACTCCTTTTATTGATGCTTTATTTGCAGGACAATTCATTGGTAAAACCGCTATTGGCGGTATGACTCTGGCTTTACCATTTATTGCTATTATAGGTGGTTTAACTGATTTAATTGGTGTGGGTTCTGCTTCTATTCTCAGTCGAGCGATCGGCTCTGGAGATATCAAAAGTCAGTCCAAAATATTTGGCAATTTACTAATAATGGGTATTATTATATCCTTGATAGTCACAATCATTGGCTATAGTTTTGCTGAAGAATTAATTGTATTCATGGGAGGACATGGTGAAGTTGCTTCTGTGGGAAGAAAATTTTTACAAACTTATGTACTTGGTTCAGTTTTTTCTACCATAGGGATTGCTTGTAATTATCTTATTAAAGCAGAAGGTAAACTCAAACTTTCTATGATATTTGCTGCTATTTATTTCCTGACTAACCTTGGTTTAGATACTCTATTTGTGAGTATCTTACACTGGGGAATTATAGGGTTAGCCCTCGCTACAGTTCTGGCAATGGCGGCTTACTGTTCTGGAGTATTGACTTATTACACTTCTAGTAAAAATTTGGCTAAAATTAATAAAAAACTGTTGACTTTATCCAGAGATTTAATAATTCAGGTTCTATCAATTGGAAGCCCAAGTTTAATCATACCAGTGTTTAGCTTAATTCAAAGTTTTGTTGTTTTGAAGTCAATTTCTTACTATGGAACACAAAATGATATAGCCTTCTACGGAGCAACATTAACATTAACTTCATTAACATTCATTCCCTTAAATGGTTTTACACAAGCCTTACAGCCTGTAATTGGGATAAATTATGGGTCTAGAAATTATGATAGAATTAAAAACGCTTATTTAATTTTTATTATTTGTGCAATAGGTCTAGTAACAATATTTTGGCTATTTACACAAGCATTTCCCAAAACATTTCTGGGTTTAGTATTGCCGAACATTAATTTCACGGAAAACGATTTACTCAACTTTCGGATTCTTAGTTTATTAATTCCAGTCATCCCAATTTTTCCATTCTATGCTATGTTATTCCAATCTATAGGAAAAGGTAAAATTGTTTCAATAATATTTTTATTAAATAGTTTATTTTTTTATATTCCATTTATACTTATTTATACTTATTTTTAGTAAAATAATGGGTGTGAAAGGTATATATATGGGAATAATTACAAGTAATTTTTTAGTTATCTTAATAGTATTTATGTTGACATGTAGACAATTTATTCAGTTCAATAAAATGCAAGTAAAAACAAATTCTCCTTAAATTATCTATAGACTTTGATAAAATGTTATTAGAAATACCTCCAGGAATTTTATCGAACATTATGGTTTCATCACACTCTAATCCTCCCAAGATACAGAATCAAATAACTGCAATACAATGGGTTTATTCCTATTGGGCTTCACGATGTATCTATGTTGTTGCTAAACTTGGCATTGCTGATTTACTCAAAGATGGTTCCCAACACTGCGATGCTTTAGCTGATGAGACAAATACTCATAGTGATTCTCTCTATCGAGTATTGCGAGCGCTTGCTGGAATCGGAATTTTTGCTGAGACACAGCCCCGATGTTTTGAATTAACCCCATTGGCAGATTGTTTACAGAGCAATGTTCCTGGTTCAATACGAGATATGGCAATCTTGCGGGGCGAGGAGCATTACTATAAAGCTTGGGGGAATTTGATGTATGGCGTACAAACAGGGAAAAGTGCTTTTGAGGATGTTTATGGTATGGATTTGTTTGAGTATAATGAGCACAATCCCATCCAAGGTGAAATCTTTGATCAGGCTCTAGCTGCGTCAAAGACCATCAATACTGTAATTCTGGAAGCATATGATTTTTCGTCTATTGATCGGTTGGTTGATATTGGTGGTGGTAAAGGTGGACTGCTAACTACTATCCTTGAAGCTTATCCCAGCATGACAGGAGTATTGTTTGACCGTCCAGATGTGATTGACAGAGCCAAAGATTCCCTCAAAGCGTCAATAGTAAATCGCTGTCAATTAGTTGGGGGAAATTTTTTTGAGGCTGTCCCATCTGGAGACGCATATTTGCTGAAGAATGTGATTCATAACTGGGATGATGAACGGGCGATCGCCATTCTGATGCGGTGTCATCAAGCCATGAAAGAGCAAGGGCGGTTATTAGTCATAGACTTCGTAATTCCTCCTGAAAATCAATTTGCTATGAGTAAATTTATGGATCTGAATATGTTCATTATGTGTCCTGGTGGACGGGAACGGACTGAAGCTGAGTTTTCGGCTTTGTTTGCATCTGCTGGGTTCCAACTCACCAAAATTATCCCAACAAAATCAGAAATGAGCATTGTAGAGGGAGTTAAAATTAGGGAGTAGTGATAGGCTAGACTGTGCCAACTTGGGAGTTTTGTACGCTAAGAAATCATGTGATGTGATGTTTTGTGCTGCCTAATAACAAATAATATACAGGGGTTCTATGCCTATTAATTCTTACTCAGTATTTGAAACCTGAAACCTGACACTTAATATTTTATTCCTTGTGAAAGAATGCCTAATATTTTGTCTAACTGAGGCAGATAATAATTGGTTAAATCAATTATCATTTCTTTATTGTGTAATTTTAAAAACTGCCATATATTCCCTATTGTTACTGCACCATAGATTGTATCAATCCGATTTCCGGCTTGGTCATTAAAAATTTGCGCGGCTAACATTGCAGCCATACATTGTCCTAAGCCAGTTTTTATATTTTCATTTTTAGCTTCTACAACAATTAATACAGGAGCATTAATTTTTAATTGAATTGGAGAAAGGCTTATTATAAAATCACAATAACCGTTGAGTCCTTTTGATAAATCTACATTAAATTCTGAACCTGAGAAAAGGCTTATTTTATTTTCTGCCTTTCTCCTTAATTCCAACAAAATAGGAAATATTATGCCCTCAGAACGAGCTTTTTCTGTACTAATAGATAAAGCTAGATCGGCTGTTTCTTGCAGGGTAGAAATAAGTTTTTCACTAGCTTTTATCGCTGGAATATCAGCAAACAAATCTTTTTCTTCAGTTACTTTTAAATCATGAAATTCATCAATAAACTTAGCTATGCTGAAATCACTGTATGCCATAAGTATATATTCCTTGGTAGTGATATGGAAGTAAAGGTCAACCCTCTCCTTCTCCAAAAAGCTCAGTAATCATATGGGAGCTATCTGGTACTTTATACATGGCTATAATGCAGAATTGGCAAGGGGTTGAGGCTTATCACTACTTCCGTATCACCACCTAAACCCAAATCAATACCATTCTACCTTGTGGATAATTTAATGTTATCCTGAACTAAAGTAATTAACGATAACTCGATTTCATCTTCACCCAGTTGCTTAATTAAAACTTCTACTCCAGGCGCAAAATACTTAGTCATTTTTTCCAACTTTTCCTCCCAAATATTCAGCCCGATCGCAGGTGAATAAAATTCTAGAATGAGGGTATAAGCCCCATTGGTGTCTATCTCCTTTAACCCCGTTACCACTGGTCTCTGCTCATCACTAGGACTCAGTCCGAGATAAATCAGCGCCCTGTCAAGATGCGCTTTTTGTCCATAACAATACCTGGTGATATCAGTGCGAATCCGATTTTGAGTCACAGTAGCTTGTTGTTTCCTCAGCGCCAATACTTGAGGTGTAGTAGGTGTAATATAGGGGATAGGCTTGAGTTCATTGGCTTTCAGGGCTAATCCTCCCAATAACAGAGGAAATCCATAAAAGAATCCCACCAGATTGAGAGTAGCGTTATTTTCAGCATAGGCGATGAAACCAATGATAACTAATATACCACCAATGGTTAAACCGACTGTTCCTAAAGAAAATTTACCTAGCATGGGTTTGGAGTTATTCTAAATTCTGATTAATCCTCATTTTTCATTATCCTGGATTTCAGTAGAGGAACATCAAAGAATATTCCTGCCAAAATAGTAGGTAATTTTTTCCTGATTAAGTTAAACTTGGGGTTAGTTAAAGGCTAGAAAATAATGGATATTCAAACAATCAAGGAACGAATTGCTCTAGTTCAAAGTAAGCGCGAGTATCTACTGGGTCTATTAGAACAACCCAATTTAGGAACGTTAAGAGTTGATGTTAATCAAGCTTTAGAAGAATTAGATGATCTCGGTGATGAGTTCAAGCGGACTTTTCCAGAAACAGAAAAAATCCAATTAAATTAAGCTTAATCAATCAACTCAATCATTGCTTCGGTTAACTTAAGTTGTGTTTGGTTAACCGAAATTTTTACGCACAACGTTGTTCTAAAGAATGTTGTCCCATTTGTCTGACTAAAGCGATTAGCTCAGTCGCGGGTATGTCTTTGTCACAAACATCATCAAAGCTATAGAAGGATTTTTCTGCTTGAATGTAACTGTCCTCTACAGAAGAATAAGCCAGAATTTGTGTCTGGGGAGAAATCGCTTTAATGTGGTTAGAGGCATTCCAACCATCCATAATTGGCATTTGCAAGTCTAGAATTATCACATCAGGATGGTGATACTTCACGACTTCTATGGCTTCTTTACCGTTACGAGCTATCCCGACAACTTGAATATTTTCTTGGGAAGAAAAGGTTAATTGTAGGGTTAACCGAGTCAATTCATGGTCATCAACTACTACAACACGCAAGATAGACAACTCTCCAGATAACATTAATATTACTAATAAAACAATCTGCATGTATATTAAGCAATATTCATCACAATTTAGACAGGAAAATATATTTCCTGTCAATTTCTGATGACTTTTCCAGTTTACGAGACTAAACCCCAAAAACGGTTCTATCTTACGGTTGAACAAATCCAATTTCTTGGTCAATTGAACACATTGGTGAAAAAGTTGAGGGTTTCGACCAGCGATCGCACGAAAGCATCAATTTCCGCAGGAGTATTATAAAAAGATAAGCTGGCTCTGGCGGTAGCAGCCAGATTTAAATAGCGGTGTAATGGCTGTGTACAATGGTGTCCCGCCCGAATCGCAATCCCTTCTTGGTCTAATAAAGTCGCTAGGTCATTGGCGTGAACTGCTCCTGTGGTGAAGCTAGCCAAAGCTGCTCTACCCCTACCTTGAGCATCAGGTAATGGACCATAAGTTCTAACTTGGGGAATTTGTCCCAGTTGCGCGAATAAATAAGCTGTTAGTTCTGCTTCATAAGCGTGAATCTGCTCCATACCGATAGCAGATAGATAATCTACAGCTGCGCCCAAAGCGATCGCTTCTCCAATCGCTGGAGTACCTGCTTCAAATTTATGAGGTAATTCGGCGTAGGTAGAATGGTCTAAATAGACTTCGGCGATCATCTCACCCCCACCAAAAAAGGGTGACATTGATTCTAGGATTTCTAATTTACCGTAAAGAAAACCTATCCCTGTGGGAGCTAACATTTTATGTCCAGACGCCACTAACCAATCACAGTCGATTTGTTGGACATCAATTGGCATATGAGGAACACTTTGACAAGCATCAACTAAGAATTTCGCACCGTATCTGTGAGTAATCGCGCCTATTTCTGCTACTGGGTTAATACAACCCAAGGTGTTAGATACATGAACAACTGAGACTAATTTGGTTTTAGCCGAAATCAGGTTTTGGAATTGGATGAGATCAAAAGTTCCTTCTGGTGTCAGTTCCACAAATTTCAACACCGCGCCAGTTTTTTTGGCGACAAATTGCCATGGAACTATATTACTATGGTGTTCCATTACCGAAAGAATAATTTCATCTCCCGGATTTAGGTGATTCATCCCCCAGCTATAAGCAACTAAGTTAATCGCTTCTGTAGCATTGCGGGTATAAATTATTTCCTGACGTGAGTTAGCATTGATAAATTTAGCTACTTTGTCTCTGGCGGTTTCATAAGCATCAGTAGCTTTAGCGCTTAATGTGTGCGCACCTCGATGGACATTAGCATTAAATTGTTCGTAATAGTCCCGCAGGGTATTTAAGACCAAGAAGGGTTTTTGAGAAGTAGCTGCGTTATCGAGGTAGACTAAAGGTTTACCATGAACTCTTTGGCTTAATATGGGAAATTCATGACGAACTTGGTCAGCTAAGGTTTTGGTAGTAGTTAATGTCATTGATTTAGAAGGAATCGGGAATTCGACTTTGCTTGATTTTGCTTGATTTTGCTGAGTAAGTTATTGCGGAGTGAGGGAAATGGAATTTGGTGAATAATTTCTTGAGCGAAAGCATGAACTAATAACTGGCGCGCATCTTCTGCGTTGATACCACGCGCTTGTAAATAAAATATTTCATCGTCTTCGAGCTGGCTAACAGTAGCTCCATGAGCGCATTTGACATTATCAGCTGTAATCTCTAGCTGGGGTTTTGTGTCTATTCTCGCTTTTGGGGATAAGAGCAAATTGCGGTTTAATTGTGCTGCGTCTGTTAATTGAGCCGCTTTGGGGACTAATATTTTACCGTTAAATACTCCATGGGCGCGATCGCCAATAATAAATTTATGTAATTGGCGACTGATTCCATGGGGATGATTGAGGGCGATTAGACTGTGAGTATCCGCTACCTGATGGGAATCAATCACTGTTAACCCATTGAGAGTAGTTTCTGTTTGCTCGCCTGTTTGCCAAATTTCTAGGTTGTGGCGGGATAATTTTCCCCCAAAGGCGATCGCCTGATGCGTATAGCGACTAGAACGAGCTTGGGTAACAGCTGTTTTCCCAATATGAATGGCTTCATCTCCTTCTTTAACTATTCTAGTGTGATTTACTTGCGCATTTTCATCTAGCCAAATTTCTGTGACGCTATTTGTGAAGTAACCTACTTGGCGATCGCTCAAGTTGATGCTCAAGTTGATATATTCTTCTACAAAAGACAACTGTGAACCAACTTCCGCTACAACCAAACAACGAGGTTGAGAAATAGTCATCTCCTCCCCAACTTTGGAGATAAAAAGCAAATGGATGGGAGCAGAAACTACCACATTTCGTTCCACCCAAATTACTGCTAAATCCTTGAGTCCAGCAGTATTCAGCGCTGTAAATACTTCTTGCGCTCCAGGTGCTTGACCCAAATATGAACCGCATCGGTCTGGTAAATTTTTACCCAAGTTACTCAGAACCACACCACGCTCTGGTAAATCTTGAGTATTGGATAACTCAGGCGCGTATATACCATTGACAAAAACTAAGCGACTATTAGCTGCTTCTGGTAAAACCAATTCTGGGAAAAATGGCACCTGTACTGGCTGCGCCAAGTCAAATTCCGATTGACGTAAAACTGATAAATCGGTAAACCGCCATTCTTCATCACGAGTTGTGGGAATAACCGCATCGCGTACCCAATTCGCCGAGCGATCGCGTAATGCTTGTAACCAATCTACTGAATCGTTTGCACCGGTTTTTTTAGTTCGACTCACGCGATCGAGTAACTGGCTCAGATAAGTGGGAGAATAAGTCGGGGATAGAGTTTGGATAGACATTAAACACCTACCTCTACAGCAACATCTTCACGCACCCAATCATACCCACGGGATTCCAATTCTAATGCGAGTTCTTTACCACCACTGAGCACTATCTCTCCTCCGGACATGACATGAACAAAGTCCGGTACAATATAATCAAGTAGACGTTGATAATGTGTAATCATAATTGTGGCTTTTTCTGCGCTTGTTAATTGATTCACTCCATTAGCCACAATTTTGAGCGCATCAATATCCAAACCAGAATCCGTTTCATCCAGAATTGCTAACGTCGGTTCTAGTAAAGCCATTTGCAGAATTTCATTCCGCTTTTTTTCTCCACCAGAAAACCCTTCATTTAAACTGCGACTCAAGAAAGCTGGATTCATTTTCACCACATCCAACTTCTGCTCAATCAAATCATCAAAGTCAAAAGCATCCAACTCAGGTAAACCTTGTGCTTGGCGACGAGAATTATAAGCTACCCGCAAAAAATCCAAATTGCTCACACCAGGAATTTCTAAAGGATACTGAAATGCTAGAAACAGACCGGCTCTGGCTCTGTCTTCCGGTCCAATATCCAGTAAGTTTTGTCCTTGAAAAATCACCTCACCACCAGTCACAGTATAAGCTGGATGTCCGGCTAAAATTTTGGAGAAAGTACTTTTACCCGATCCATTGGGTCCCATAACCGCATGAATCTCACCGGAACGGACTTGCAAATTGACACCTTTGAGAATTGGTGTCCCATCAACTTCAGCTGTCAAATCTCTGACTGACAGTACAACCTTGCTATTTTCAATGATCATGTTCTTTCTCGTTAAACTTTAACCAACACTACCTTCCAGCTTCAAACTCAACAATTTATCAGCTTCCACTGCAAATTCCATGGGAAGTTGGTTAAAAACATCCTTACAGAATCCGCTAATCATCATGGAAATAGCATTTTCTGGAGAAATACCGCGTTGAGCAAAGAAGAATAATTGGTCCTCGCCGATTTTGGAGGTAGAAGCTTCATGTTCTACTTTCCCCGTATTATTCTGTACCTGAATATAAGGAAAAGTATTTGCTTGAGCATTATCCCCAATTAACATTGAGTCGCATTGAGAATAATTGCGCGCTCCTTTGGCGGTGGGGTTAATTTTGACTAACCCGCGATAACTATTACTCGATTTTCCCGCCGAGATTCCTTTAGAAATAATTGTACTGCGAGTATTTTTACCAATATGAATCATTTTAGTTCCAGTGTCAGCTTGCTGCATATTATTAGTCAGCGCCACTGAATAGAATTCACCCACAGAATTATCTCCCACCAAAACGCAACTGGGATATTTCCAAGTAATAGCTGAACCTGTTTCTACTTGAGTCCAGGAAATCTTAGAATTAACTCCCTGACACAAACCGCGTTTGGTGACAAAGTTATAAATACCACCTTTCCCGTTCACATCTCCTGCGTACCAGTTCTGTACGGTAGAGTATTTGATTTCCGCATTATCCAGCGCCACCAGTTCTACAACAGCCGCATGTAGCTGGTTACTATCGTACATAGGCGCAGTACAACCTTCTAAATAAGAAACGTAACTACCTTCCTCGGCGACGATTAAAGTCCGCTCGAATTGTCCGGTATCACCAGAGTTAATCCGAAAATAAGTAGATAGTTCCATCGGGCATTTCACGCCTTTAGGAATATAGACAAAAGAACCATCGCTAAATACAGCAGCATTCAGCGCTGCAAAGAAGTTATCCGCAATGGGAACTACGCTACCTAGATATTTTTTGACTAATTCTGGATATTCTTGGAGTGCTTCAGAAATAGAACAAAAAATCACTCCATCTTGGGCGAGTTTTTCTTTGAAGGTAGTGGCGACAGAAACGCTATCAAAAATCGCATCCACAGCCACATTAGCCAAGCGCTTTTGTTCAGTCAGAGAAATACCCAATTTTTCAAAGGTCTCTAGGAGAGTCGGGTCAACTTCATCCAAACTGTTGAGCTTTTGTTTTTTTTGCTTGGGAGCCGAATAGTAAATAATATTTTGATAGTCAATCTGGGGATACTTGACACTTGGCCAAGTTGGCTCCGTCATTTTCAGCCACTGACGGTAAGCACGCAGACGAAATTCCAACATGAATTCTGGCTCGTTTTTTTTAGCCGAAATCAGTCGGATAACATCTTCATCAAGTCCACGAGGAATAGTGTCAGCTTCAATGTCGGTGACGAAGCCGTATTTATAGGGTTGATTGACTAAAGTTGTGACAGTGGCGCTCATCGGTAGTTGTCTCGCATGTTCAGAATTTGCAATATTTCCATTTTCACCCTACCAACTGGACTATCGGCTGTTAGAATGGATTTGCGGACTAAAGCAACGGGGATGTTGTTTAACCTAATTTTTATTGTACGCTAGATTAACAACAACAATGTTGTTAAAGTCAAATTTTTCCAAGAATTTTTTTTACGTCATTTCACATCATAAAATTGGGGCGAAGATGGCGACTATTCACCAGTCATCGACTAAACAAGATATCCTCGAGTATTTATTTAAACACTCACAGGCGACGGCTTTTGAGCTAGCCGCTCTTTTAGAAGTTAGTCCCCAAGCGATTCGCCGTCATTTGAAGGATCTAGAGGCAGAGGAACTAGTTGTGTTCTCATTACCAGAGCATCCAGGGATGGGGAGACCACAACATGTCTATAAATTGAGTGAGATGGGTCGTGACCGGATTAAACAATATCGGGGCGATCATCGGGGCGATCGCTATGGAGAATTTGCGGTTTCGCTGTTAGACACATTAACCGCAACTGTAGGACATGACCAAGTTGAGTCTATACTCCAAAAACAGTGGGAGCGTAAAGCCCAATTATATCATCAGCATTTGGGAGCAGGTTCCCTCCCAGAGAGATTAGCCAAATTAGTTGAACTCAGACAAGCTGAAGGTTTCATGGCGGAATTTCATCCTGTAGAAACAAATGCGATCGCCGCTCACAGTTTCGTTTTTATGGAACATACCTGTGCTATATCTGACGTGGCGGAATCTTTCCCCAGTATTTGTAGTAATGAATTAGAAATGTTCGCTGCTGTGCTACCAGACTGTAAAATAGAGCGTACCCACTGGCAAATTAATGGGGAACATCGCTGTTGCTATTTAGTCCAAGCAAAAGCCTGAGTTAGTGGGAAAATCTCTAGTTGTAAATTGAACAAATCGAGCAATTTTGTATGGAAATAGCACCTAATCAATCATCAACACAATTTTTAAATTTGGAAGAATCAGCGCAAGTTGACGCTGCTTTATTATCTTCCCCAGAAAAATTTTTAACCAGATTGACAATATCCTCCTTGAGAATATTACAGCATATTGCTCAAGAATATAAAATCCCTATAGAAGATTTAACCACGAAGCAAATAATCGCCTGGTTTGAAAAAGATGCCAAAATCAGGCGAGAAAAAGGGGTTGAAGCTGCTTATTTAAAATGGTAAGCAAGTAGGGAACAAACTAAGGAACAAGTCTATATTCTTCTACATCATCTCGAAAAACATACCAATTTTCTATAGTAGTTGTGCCATCTTCAGTCTGTAAGGGCCTGTTAAACTCCACTTTCCAATGACCGTTATAGCTATCACTAGAACCGCGATCGACATTTTTAACAGGATAGAAATTTCCTGCTTTAGCTATATGTTGGTCAGATGTGGGCTGTTCATCAGCTTGCTTATTCGGATTTTGGACAAAAGTAGTAGTACCAACAGAATCCTTGATTTTTAAAATGCTGGACATCGAGATTTTACCCTAGAATGCAACGGTAGTATAATATCACACAAAAAGCGTGATAAAAAAACTCTATAAAACTCTTATGGCTTATTTTGTCAACAATGCGATTGATAACCAATTATATTTGCTAGGGAAAAATCTTGGATGATAGAAATTAGGTCTTGAACGGATCTGTGGGTATTGATCATAATACGAGGAAGTTTATAGCTATTTTTAAAACAACTATAGTTGAGTATTTTATCATTATATAAATAGCCAGATAGATAGAACTTAGCTACATAACTTTCTACTTTTTTATTATTAGCTCCATAGGGATAAGCTAGATGTAAAGCGACTTTTCTTTCTGGGTCTAAACCTTGTGTACATTTTCTGAGTTTAATTCTAGCCAACAATAATTCCGAGATAATTTGTTGTCCTGAAAGTTTTGTCAGATTCCGATGATAATCTCCATGGGATTGAATATCAAAAAATCCTGCTTTCAGACCTTCTCTTAGTTCTCCACAGGCTAAATGACTGGGATTGATACTATCTTCATTAGCTAGATGACCTGGATTGATAAATAAAACTACTTTGACTTTCGTACCATATTTTTTTTCTAATTTCTGTAAAATAGGTAATAAATTTGTATACACTGTTTCATAACCATCGTCAAATGTTAACATAATGGGTTTTTGCTTCCGATGTTCAGCAGGTATTTCCCTAGATTTTTTTAAAAAGAAATTATATAAATCTTCAGAAGTCAAAAACCAATAGTTATGGATAATTAAATAATCCAATAACTTCTCTAAACCCTTTTGAGGATAATTAAAATCTACTCGTGGCGATCGCAAAGGACTAATTTTAGAGCTAATTACACCGTGAAACCCTAAAATTGGAATAATTGACCTATTCTCTCCTAAATTCAGCAAGGTAATCATCAGGATTAACGCTAGGAAAAGACCGAGAGTAGAGATAGATTTGTTAGATGAGGTCACAAAGGAAGGAATATTTTATAGTAAATACTGGTAATAATATTATACAGGAGTCAGATGTAAAAGTCATATACCTATATTTAATTAATATGGGAAAAATTTCGCCATTTGAGAACTTGCTTTGGAGAATTTTTACTCCAACAGAGTCATGAAATGGCGAAAAGTTGTGAACCTAAGCAATCAGTTATTTATAAAGAGACGATATATCAACCCATCTCAAACCCTGTTTCTATTTATGATGATTAACATCGTAAATAGCACGTTTATCTGCTGCAATTGCAGCATCGATATGGTGAGTCGCACGATTTCTCAAACCACGGGTTGTGGGGTCGTCTTCTTCACGCGCTACATCAGCATGTGCTTTGTTTAAAAGCTGCAATACTTTATGTAATCTTCCTAGATGATCGTTGGGAACGTCAACATGTGGATGATCAGTAAGATTCTTACCATCATCAATAGATGCTTTTTTAATTTCATTAATAGCATCATCTATATGCTGAATAGTAACATCTTCTTGTCCACTCACAGCAGCGTCACCTTTGCGGTGTTCTGCTGCCCATCTTGCAGCGCGTAAATCACTTAGAGCATGTAGATAAAAAGGATGCTTTCCTGGTAAATCAGCATACGCAGCACCGGAAGTGATGGACAAGCTGTTACCGAGAACTATTGCTGCTACTCCTGTAAAGATACCAATCGCACCAAGTTTATGTTTGATCATATGTTTGAACCGGGGAATTTAACTGTACATTTTTTAGACTTGCTGATTTCACAAAAGGTTCAATCAGATTTATGTCTATGACCCGACTTCTATTTATGATTCTGAACATCGAAAATAGCAGCTTTAGTTTCTCTAATTGCAGCATTGATATCTCGCATCGCCCGAGTTCTCAAGCCAACAGCTGCGGGATCTTCCTCCTCACGCGCCACATCGGCATGAGCGTGCTTCAATATCTGCAATGCTTTTTGTAGTCTTCCCAGATGGTTATCAGGAGCATCAACAGCTGGATGGTCGTCGAGGTTTTTACCATCATCAATAGCTGCTTTCTTAATGGTGTTAATGGCTGCATCTATTTGTCTAATGGCGACAGCTTCTTTTTGACTAACTGCTGTATCTCCTGGTTCATGTTGCTCCAACCACCGCGCAGTGCGTAAGTCACTCAGCGCATGTAGGTAATAAGGATGCTTTCCTGACATGTCAGCATACGCAGCGCTGGAAGTAATTGCTAGGCTGTTACCTAGAAATATTGTGGCTAGTCCTGTCAAAATACTAAGCCTGCGAACTTTATCTGTGATCATATATTTAAACTGTGAAACAGAGTTTTATATATTTAAGACTTCTTGATTTTATTAAAGGTTCATTTATATTTATGTCAATGTTATGTTATTGAGATGTTTATTTTGTGACTTTTATGTCTATAATTAGGCCTATAGCTAGGAACTGTATATATGGCTAAACCTAAAATCTTACAGGACGGACAAACTTATACTTTTCGTTCCTATTTTGAGTTAGCTTATGAAACAGAAGATATTCTAGCTGAGCTAGGTTACGATTTCTCCCGTCAGCGTTTAACCTTACCCTGTTCTCTACGAATACCAGAACGTATAACTAGCTTAAATCAGCAAATAGAAGAAATTTTACCTTTAGTTACGCTTTCTAGCGAGACAGCTCGTCGGGAAATTTTAGTTGCGCCTATATTATCTGAAGTAGCACGCTTTTGTCATTGCCAAATGCGTTTAGAGTATCCATTACAAGTAAACTCTCAGCTGCGAGGAAATTTAGATTATTTATTGCGTTCTTTTCCTCAAGAAGGGAACACAAATACATCTAGCCGAAATTTTTTGGTTGTTGAGGCTAAAAATGATGATTTATCCCGAGGTTTTACCCAATTATCCGCAGAATTAATTGCTTTGTCCATAGCTCAAGAATTAGATATCCTCTATGGTGCTGTTACTATGGGAGATGCTTGGCGGTTTGGTAAATTAACAACTGAAAATCGGATGATTACTCAGGATATTACTTTGTATCGAGTCCCTGATGATCTGAATAAATTAATGCAAATCTTAATTGGTCTGCTGGAATAGGAGAACAATTCTAGCGATCGCCCAAGTATGTAGTTAACTCAAATGTTAATCCCTTTTTAACCAGTCTACCTAAATATTTGCTCTTTCAAGAAATTGCTTCCAAGACCATTTGGGGTGTGAGAATATAATCTTGTAATTGTCCAATACCCAAAAAACGAGTTTCATTTTCATAAACTCGCACTAATCCCGACATATCTAGATTAAGCGCTACTTTCTGTCCTTGACACCATTTTTGTGCTGATATCTCCGCTAAACTCGCAGATGGTAAATGTTGTAAAGCCTGATCTGGGGAAATTGGTTGAAATCTATCTTGGGATAGTTGAGTTTCCAAGTCGCTCAATGTCAAACTATCCTTAAGCCTAAAACCAGAGCTTTCTGTCCGTGTCAACGCTGCGAGAGTTCCGCCCGTCTGCAACGCAGTTCCTAAATCCCTGGCGATTGCCCGAATATATGTCCCACTCCCACAGGCGATCGCCACATCTAACTCAGGGAAATCTCCATCCCGCCAGTCTAAAACCGCTATCTGGAAAATTTCTACAATCCGCACTGGCGCTTGGATGATTTCCCCTTGACGGGCTAAATCATAAAGCCGCTTTCCTCCCACTTGGATAGCGCTATAACTGGGAGGAATTTGCTCAATTTTACCCACAAATTGCTTAAGTGCTATTTCTACTGTGGTTAAACTCAAACACCCTACAGACTCAGCCAAGATAATTTCTCCTGCTAAATCATCGGTAGTAGTCTGTACGCCCAGACGAATTGTAGCTTCATAAGCTTTTTCTCCTGGGAGATATTGGAGTAATCTAGTAGCTTTCCCTAAAGCAATGGGGAGTACTCCGATCGCTGCTGGGTCTAAAGTACCTGCGTGTCCTACGCGCTTCATCTTGAGGATTTTTCTCACGCGGGCGACACAATCGTGGGAAGTCCAATCAAAGGGCTTGTTTAAGTTGAGGAAACCTGACGCAGTCAAATTCAAATTTTATGGCTCGGTACAAGATGCACTAACAAATTATGCCATGTGGCGAGGAAACACCAACATCCTATATTCAATAGCCAAAATTGTCTATTGTAGAAAGATACTTTGCTTTTGGATAAAGCTAACTCAGAACGAGACTCGATTTTCTCTAATAGGGCTTGTGTACTCAAATAATGGACCAAACTCAAACCCAGAGATTTAGTAGAAAGAGTTTGTATATAAGCGGCGCTCAGATAAGGAATATATTTTTGCATTCCGCTGACATAAGATTGAAAAAATACAAAGCTGATAGTATTAATATCGCTGCGTGCTTGGGATGCATTACCCACCATATCTGGAGATAAAGCTAATTGACTACTTCCCGGTTGGCTGTTACCGATTGTGGAAAAATGTGTCGCTCCCATCATGATCACAAGATACTTCTGCGGATTACTCAACCAAGAAAAAGGCAAAATTTGCTCAGATAATGCTGGCGCAACTGTATCCTCACTACTCCCAATAATCATCACCGGAGTTTTAATCTGGTTTAAACCCACTTTGCCAAAAATGGAACTCGTAATCGGATTAATCGCGATCGCAGCTTTAATTCTCTGGTCGCGTAAATCTACATTTTGACTGGATTTTTGCTGTAACTCTAAAGCACGACATTGGAGGAACAAGGACATATTCCATGTATTTCGTAGCGCTTGCGGTTGACAATCTTGTTTCAACTGCTCAAAATTGATTTTTGCACCCGCTAAAGCTAAAGCTGTATAACCGCCAAAAGATTGTCCCCATACACCCACTTGTTGTAAATTCAGTCTTCCCCGCCAGCGAATATCTGATTTATTCTCTTTTTCCAGTTGATCTAATATGTATTTCACATCCAAAGGACGGTCGATGAATTCCTGATATGGAACCATTCCTCCACCAGTACTACTATTTTCTGCGTCACTTCCTGGATGGTTAGGTACAACTACAGCAAAACCGCGAGCGGCTAAATTATTCGCTAAATAGCGAAAATTACTACTATCTAAACCTAAACCATGGGAAATAACGATTATTGGCGCAGGATGGGCGACTTGAGGAATATAGATATCCGTGAGTAACACTCGATTGCGGGTCAAATCCACAAATTTCGTCGTGTATTTTGCGATTTTCCACTTTCTGGGAGTTGGTAAATCTGGTAATGGGGATAAGTTGACTTGTGAATCTGATTTTTGCTTAATTAAAGCGATCGCCTGGTGAGTCTGACTAATTAACTTCTCTAGTTCCCCAGCTACTTCTAAACTATGAACTATATCAATATGAATACTAGATTGGGGATACTTACGCAGTAAATTTAATAAAGTCAATCCTTCCGGTTCCCCAGACGCAGCAATTAACGCTGATCGTAAAGAGGAAATTTCTGACTCAGGTTGAGGTGATTTGAGCGTCATCAATTGTGCTAATCGGCGCAGGACAAATTCCCCTTGTTGTGTAGAGAGAAATTGTGCTGCTACTGCTGAATTAATTTTTACAGGCTGTAATAATATTTTCCTGAGTTTTTCTAGTTCTTCTTGTGGCAAATAATGCTGATAAACTGCTAACTTATGGTCAACTATACCCAATTTAGCATACTTTTCTAAAGTACTCACTGGTAGGGAAAGTTCTAAAGCAGAATATGAAGCGCGAACCTGTTCTGCTGCTATGACAGAATCATTTATACCAAATACTGGCAGCAAAATTGAAAGTATTAGCAATAGTGATTTTTTCCTCAGAATGCTAGGAAAATTACCAGATGAACTATTCATCGCTTAACTGCTCTCTATGATTTTGTCTAGCGAGGCGTTAGATTTGGTAGTTATTCATAGCACCCTGACTAATTTTTTGCGGATAATTTGCTTTCCTGTAATTTCATCGTTAAAGGAATAGCACTACCACTCTCGGAGTTACCAATTAGTGACTATTTTGTACCTAATTTTAGATCATAAACAAGTAAATTAATTTCTACCTCAGTATTTCATTTTATTTAAGCTTTAGAGGTAAATAAAAATCAACTATTCATGCAATGAATCCTAGAAACGCTATTCGATAGCACACACTATAACAAATAAATATTTTCTTCATCAATAGATATCCTGCCAACTTGGCAGGAATTTTTATTTCCCCTCAATTTTTATATATAGACACAAAAATATCCCCTAGTATTACTTTTTTGCGAGATACTAGGGGAATAAATTATTAGGGATTTACAAATAAATACAGGTTCTACAACTGCACATCAGGAGGAAGTAGTACTTTATTAATTACGTGAATTACGCCATTACTAGCTTTGACATCTGCTTTGATGACTGTAGCGTTATTTACGCGAACTCTACCTTGGCTCTTGGAAATCTTCACTGAACTACCTTCAACTGTTACAACATCACCAGGTTGAATATCTTTAGCATCTACTTCGCCAGAAACTACGTGATAGGTCAAAATCTTAGCTAAGGTATCTTTATTTTCTGGCTGGAGTAATTTCTCCAAAGTACCCTTAGGTAACTGCTTAAATGCAGCATCGGTAGGTGCAAATACAGTAAATGGCCCTTGTCCTGATAGTGTATCTACTAACCCAGCCGCTTTTATTGCTGTAACTAAGGTCTTAAAGCGTGGGTTACTGCTAGCAATGTCAACGATAGTACCTGTTTGAGCCATCATTGTGTTGGCTTGGGCTATCGTCGATGTAGCTGGATTAGGAGATTTAACTTCCGCAAATGTAGAACTGCTGTATAACACACCAGTAGCAGCGATCGCCACTGCAACTGTTTTAACTAACAAATTTTGAGATAATTTCATGGGTGTAAACTCCAGATTTTTAAGTAAAAAAGTTGTAATTGGGAACGAGCAGAGCTAATACTGTTCGATTAAAGAACCCCACCCTAACCCTCCCCTTGCTAAGGGAGGGAAGAGGAAACCATGCTTAATCATACTGGTAATTATTAAATTTTACAACAAAGTTTATATTTATATTTCATGTTTCCGCCAACATTGATAGTAATTGGTCTTCACTCAAGAGAGTGATTTCCAATGTCTGCGCTTTTTCCAATTTAGAACCTGCTTCCTCTCCTACAACGACAAAATCTGTCTTTTTACTCACCGTATCAGTCACCTTTCCCCCAGCTTGCTGAATGAGAGCTTTTGCTTGATCTCGCTTTAAAGTAGGTAAAGTTCCTGTAATTACAAATGTCTTTCCCGTCAGCTTTTGACTATGCGGCTCTCTGATGGGGGAACCATGGGAAATCGCTAGTTGTAAACCCACTGTTTGTAAGCGAGAGATCAAAGCTTGATTTGCACTAATACCAAACCATTGATAGACAGATTGAGCGATTTCTGTCCCTATACCGTAAACACCTGCTATATCGGATTGTTTAGCTGTCGCTAACTGTTCGACAGAAGTGAACTTTTCCGTCAATAATTGAGCATTGACACTGCCCACATGACGAATTCCTAAACCATATAACACCCTTGACCAAGGTTGTGCTTTCGACTTAGCGATCGCTTCAACTAATTTCTGGGCTAATTTATCTCCCATCCGTTCTAACTGTGATAATTTATCCCCAGTCAAATCATATAAATCAGCTACAGAATTGACTAAACCCTTATCTACCAATTGATGAACCAACTTTTCACCCATACCTTTAATATCTAAAGCATCCCGACTTACCCAATGTTCAATCCCACCTTTGAGGATAGCGGCGCAGGAAGAATTTACACACCTGATTACAGCTTCGCCTGATTCCCTGACCACAGGTTGACCACATACAGGACATTGGCTAGGCATGATAAAAGGTTGAGTGTTCGGGGGACGAAGTTCAGTAATTACCCGCAGAACTTCGGGAATAATTTCTCCAGCTTTACGGACAATAACTGTATCGCCGATGCGGATATCTAATTGGGCGATGCGATCGCTATTATGCAAAGTAGCTCGCGAGACAGTCGTTCCCGCCAATTGGACGGGTAACATTTCCGCTAGTGGTGTTAACGCTCCCGTTCTCCCCACATTGACACTAATGTTTTCCACGCGAGTTGGTGCTTCTTCGGCTGGATATTTGAGTGCGATCGCCCAGCGGGGAAATTTCTGTGTAAATCCCAGCTGTTCTTGTAACTTCAACTTATTGAGCTTTACCACTACCCCATCAGTCATATAGGGTAAATTCAATCGCGCCGTATCCCAATATTGATAATAATCTCCAACTCCTGCGAGAGAATCACACAATTGATGGTTAGGATTTACCCGAAAACCCAATTTTTGGAGTAATTTTAAGGCATCCCATTGGGTGTTAGCAATACTAGCATCATCCATACCAGGAATATGTAGAGTATAAGCGAAAAAGTCTAAATTTCGGCGTCCTACAATCCGAGAATCTAATTGTCGCAGAGTACCAGAAGCAGCATTGCGCGGATTAGCGAATAATTGCTCCCCAGCTTTTTGTCTTTCTTGATTGATTTGTTTAAATACAGCTAAAGGTAAAAACGCCTCTCCCCGGACTTCTATTTTTGCTAAGTCATTAAAATCCAACCCATCGAAATTTAAACGCAAGGGGATGGAACGAATAGCACGCACATTTTGGGTAATGTCTTCACCCATAGTCCCATCACCTCTAGTTACTCCCCGTACCAGTAGACCATTTTGGTAAGTTAGCGCCAAAGCAGCGCCATCTATTTTCAATTCAGCAACGTACTCTTCGTCGCTCTTAGAATTGGGGGGAGTTAATTGTCGTCGCCAACGCTGTTCCCAACCTGCTAATTCCTCCAGGTTAAAAGCATTTTCCAGACTGTACAGGGGAATATTATGTCGTACAGTCGAAAAGTGTGTTGCTGGTTTTTCCCCCACACGCTGCGTAGGACTATCAGGAGTTACTAAGGCGGGATATTCAGCTTCTAATTGTTGTAATTCCCGGTAAAGTTGGTCATAGACAGTATCCTCCATTATAGGTGTATCTAAGACATAATAGGCGTAACTAGCTTTTTGCAATAGTTGGCGTAATTCTTGGACGCGATCGGATGGAGACTGATTTTGTGTCATCAAGGTTATGAAAAAAGCTCTTTAAAAATGAAGTAGCAAATTATATATTACTCATTATCTCAAATAGGTGACATCCTTTTTTGAATTATTCATCAGAAAGCTAGTTATTGTATCTATCGTCAGACTTAGAAAAATCAAAGCAAATGGACAAAATTCCCCATAAAAGACCAATTATTATTGCTCACCGAGGAGCTAGCGGTTTTCGACCTGAGCACACTTTAGCTGCTTATGAGTTAGGTATTGATTTAGGTGCTGACTATATCGAACCGGATTTAGTTTCTACCCAAGATGGAATTTTAATTGCTCGTCACGAGAATGAGATTTCTGAAACTACTAATATTGCAGATCATCCCGAATTTACTCACCGAAAAACCAATAAAATCATTGATGGTGAATTAAAAGTCGGTTGGTTTACAGAAGACTTTACCCTCGCAGAGTTAAAAACGTTAAAAGTTAAAGAACGAATTCCCGAACTTCGCCCTAAAAATACTGCTTATAATTACTTGTTTACAATTCCTACTTTTCAGGAAATAATTGACTTGGTTAAACGCAAAAATCAAGAAATCAACCGCACCATTGGTATCTATCCAGAAACGAAGCATCCCAGCTATTTTAAATCAATCGGTTTACCCTTAGAAGATAATCTTCTGGAGACATTATTTGCTAATGGCTATCAAGGTGCTGATGCGCCTGTATTTATTCAATCATTTGAAGTGAGTAACTTACAAGAAATATCCCAAAAAACGGATCTACCTTTGGTACAGTTGCTCAACGATCGCGGAAAGCCTTATGATTTTGTCGTCAGTAGCGATCCTCGCACTTATTTAGATTTGACAACTTTAGCAGGTTTAAAGGAGATTGCTAAATATGCTCAGGTGATAGGTGTGAATAAGAATTTGATTGTCCCTAGAGATAGTCAGAATAAATTGCGATGCCTTTGGGCGGTCGCTTCGCCATCGCCAACATCTTTAGTAAGTGACGCCCATAAAGTTAATCTACTAGTTCACGTCTGGACATTCCGCAATGAAGATATTTTCCTCCCTCTAGATTTCCAAGGAAATTACGCGCAAGAATATCAACTTTTCTCCCAGCTAAATATCGACGGTCTATTTACCGATTTCCCCAACTCCGCTCTTACCACCCTACACCCTACACCCTACACCCTACACCCTACACCCTTCCTATGCGATTAATCGAACTGGGTAAACTTTTTTTCAAACTTGGTGTCATCGGTTTTGGCGGACCTGTCGCCCATATTGCGATGATGGAATCGGAAGTAGTGGAACAACGTCAATGGCTGACAAAGGAGCATTTTCTCGATTTGTTAGGCGCAAGTAATTTAATTCCCGGTCCCAATTCGACAGAAATGGCAATTCATGTCGGATATGTTTACGCTGGTTGGTTGGGGATGATTGTATCTGGTGTTTGTTTTATCTCCCCTGCCATTTTGATTACAGGTGCATTTGCCTGGATGTATGTACAGTATGGTACTTTACCACAGGTTGCGCCTTTCCTTTATGGGATTAAACCTGCTGTTCTAGGAGTTATTCTGAATGCTGTTTGGGGGTTAGCGAAAAAGGCGGTAAAAACACGTCAATTATTGATAATTGGCATATTGGTCGGGTTAGTTACAGTTTTGGGGAAGGTAAATCCCATAATTACTCTCTTACTGGGAGGATTATTGGGGATGTTTTGGTTACGTAGTAGTGAAAAAAATAGTCTGTTCATCACCAGTACATTAATTATAGGTTTAACTGGGAAAACAGCCAATCTCGCTCCTATATCCATCCCTTTGTGGAAGTTGGGTTGGTTTTTTCTGAAAGTTGGGAGTGTTTTGTTTGGTGGTGGTTATTTGCTGACGGCGTTTCTCCAAGCTGGTTTGGTGGAAGATAATGGTTGGTTGACTCAGAAACAATTATTGGATGCGATCGCCATTGGTCAATTTACTCCAGGACCCATACTTTCTACAGCTACTTTCATTGGTTATATTCTAGCTGGTTGGTCAGGTGCGATCGTCGCGACGGTAGGAATGTTCTTTCCTGCTTTTTTCTTTGTCGCTATATCCAGTCCACTGATTCCACATTTGCGCAAATCAGTTTGGACTAGAGCGTTTTTGGATGCTGTCAATGTCAGCGCTGTAGCGTTAATCGTCATTACCACAATCCAACTAGGAACAGCTACTTTAATTATTCCCAAAGTACCTTATATAGATATTATCGGGATGGCAATCGCTCTAGTCTCCACAATTTTAGCTATTCGTTATCGCATCAACGCAGCGTATCTTGTTTTAGGAGGGGCGTTAATTGGCTGGAGTGTGACTTTGTTTTAATTACGCTCTCGTCGTTGTTGGAGTTTTAGCATCACTTCTGCATGAACTTCACGGGTGATGGGATAGAAAATAGTTAAAATTAGTCCAATAATTAAACAAACCACAGGGATAATTCCCAAACAAATCCGAATAGCTAATAATGCTGATTCAGGTTGTATGGGTAAAGTATTTTGTCCAGCGACATTTTCTTTAAAACCTGCTGATTGCAAATAATTACCTACCAAAAATAATCCCAAAGCTGCGCCAAATTTTTGGACTAAAATCATGAAGCCATAAAATATTCCTTCTCGCCTTTGTCCAGTTTGTAATTCATCTAATTCAATCACATCGGGAATCATTGACCAAGGAATTAGGTAAGCTACGGAAACGCCAAAACCAGCCGTAATAGCTAGTACATATAGTAATCCTACCTGATTCGATGGTAAAACACAGAGTAAACAAGCAGCTATTATCCAAGGAATGACTCCGAGAATGTAAACCAGTTTTTTGCCAAATCTTTTGCTGACAGCACTCCAAACAAATAACATGGTGAGCGCTGTTCCCTGTACAGCTAACATGACTTTAGGAAAATCTGAGTTTTCCAGTTTCATACAGTAGATGACGAAATAGGGAATAGTCGGAGCGGTTACTTGTACCGCTAACCAGGAAAAAAGATATATAGCTACAACAAAGACGAAGGGTCGATTACTAAAAACAATTTTTAGCTGTTCCCAAAAAGGGATTGTTGGTGTTTCTTCCATTTGAAAACGTCTTGCTTCAAAAGCTAGGGCGCGATCGCGTGTCCCCCAGACGCAAGCATATAAGGATAAAATCGCAATTACACTACAAATTCCTGCTAAAATCAAGTATTGCTGTTGTGGATCGTGGACTTGGGAAAAAATGATTTGCGCTAACAATAGCGAGACAATGCTTCCACCAATGGAAAACGTAAAGCGAAAACTATTCAATTCAGTTCGCTCATCATAATCTTGGGTTAGCTCTGGAGTCATAGCTATATAAGGTAAATTCACCACAGTGAACAGCGTATAAAATATAGCTCCAACTACAGCATAATAGCAGAATAAAGCCCAGATGTTATGAGAGTGATTAGTACTAAACTGCGGGACAAGCCATTCTAAAAAAAAAGCTCCACCGAAGGGAATTGCTCCATAAACCAACCAGGGAAGACGCCGTCCCCAAAGACGAGATTTAGTTTTATCAGTTAGCCAACCAATTGTAGGATCATTAACCGCATCCCAGATTTTGCTAATCATCAAGATGCTTCCTGCTAGTCTGATAGGTATACCAGCAACATTCGTTAAGAAAATCAGCAAGAAAAAGGTGACAACACTACCAGTAATCGACGCAGCTAAATCACCTACACCGTAAGCCAATTTAGTCTTCAGATTTAATTTTTCATCTTGCTCCACAGCATCATCTTTCATAATATCTTGTATTTATATTCAACCCTACACCCTACACCCTACACCCTACACCCTTCCCCATGTCAGATATTTATGTTTCTTGGTCAGATTATCACCAAAAAATTGAACAACTAGCGGTGAAGGTCTATCAATCAGGATGGCAATTCAATCAATTAATCTGTGTCGCTAGAGGTGGACTGCGTGTAGGAGATATACTTTCACGAATATATGATCAACCATTAGCGATATTAGCAACTTCATCATATGGTGGAGCGGGGAAACAAGAAAGGGGTAATTTGATTATTTCCCATCATTTAACGATGACTACGGAAAAATTAGGTTCCCATATTTTATTAATAGATGATTTGGTAGATTCTGGGGTAACGCTTCAGCAAATAATTGCTTGGCTAAAACAAAATCCCGATTTCTCAATTCAAGAAATTCGCACTGCTGTACTTTGGTATAAGGCTTGTTCAGTTTTTGCGCCAGATTACTATGTTGATTATCTATCGGATAATCCTTGGATTCACCAGCCTTTTGAAGCCTATGAGCTGATGAGTCCAGCAAAGTTGCTGGAGAAATGGGGGTAAATTCGCTGATTAAAATAGCCAAAGCCAAAAGGGTAGAGTTAATAATAATATAAAGACTCCTAGTGCTAATGCGGTAACTGTCAGGTCTCTGTCAAGATGGAAAATCTCACATATTATTAGTGTAGAGAAGGCTGGAGGCATTGCCATTTGTAATATCATTACTTTTGCTGCTGATCCAGTAATACCAAAAAAATGGAGACAACTACCTAGTATGAGGGGGACAATCAACATTTTGATGGCTAAACTACCACTCGCTTGGGGTAAGTTGTGTAAAGACTTCAGGCTGGAAAGTCGGATACCAATTAAAATCAAGGATAACGCGATCGCCATCCACGCGGCTATTTCTAGACCTGATTCCCCAACAGATGATAGATGAACCTGGCGAAATAACAAGCCAAATCCAAAACTCCACCAACCAGGGTTCATGATTAAGGCGCGGAAAATTTGCTGATTGCTCTGGATAGAATCACCAAAATAGGCTGCTAAACCTATCCCTAAGCCATAAGAACCCAGTAGTGACCCCAGTAAATCGTAGAATAACGCCCAAGCAAAATATTCTTTCCCGACCAAGGCTAACGTGACAGGAAAACCTAGATAGCCTGTATTACCCAACATAGCTGCTAAAATCAAACTACCTTGGGTTGGTTTTTGGGGGATGGAACTTGTAAAGTGGGTTTCGCTTTTAATTTTTAACCAAGCCAGACCTGCTCCCAGGAAAATCGCCAAATAGGCGATCGCCGGTGCAATCCAAACTTTGGCGGATAGGTCAGCTTTGTGGAGAAACCCAACAACGCTAATTGGTCCACCTACCCAAAACAGAAATTTCCCCAAAGTAGAACCAGATGTAGGTGGTAACTTCCGTCCTAGAATAAACCCTAGTAGGATTAACCCGACTAACTTAATATATAGTTCTAAGAGTTTGGTCAAGGTTAAGGTTACTCACAGTTTTATAAAATAATAACTCTTGCGTTTCTTACTTTCCAGTCTAGAATTTTTATTATTTAACACGAGCAGGAGTCGAATCTTGAATAAAGCTGGGTCTTCTGTAAAACCACAAAACTCATCCCCTGAACCAGGGGATGATATTCCACAAGCTCTCCGAGATGATGTAGGGACGGAGGTACGGTCACTACCTTTAGCCTTAATAATTGGTACGGGAGTGGGTATTGTCCTGCTAGCTGGGATTGGTGCGCTTTTGGTTTTCTTCAAAGCACCTAAGGAGAATATTAACTCTACACCTGTCCCCATAACTGCTGCTACATCTTCTACACCAGCCAATAATGTCAATAATAATGATGCTGTGTTGGGACATTTGGTATATGGAGAAGCACCGGAGTCGGAATTAGTTCCGATTTCAGGAGATAGGCGGATGAGAATGCGCAAAGCTGCTGCGCAAAAGTTTCAAGCGATGGTCAGAGAAGCTGGAACTAAAGGTGTGAGATTAGTACCAATTTCCGCGTTTCGTTCCATTAAGGAACAAGAGCAATTATTTTTTACTATAGGTGCTCAACGCAATCAAACACCAGCAGAACGAGCCGCTCTTAGCGCTCCTCCCGGTCACAGCGAACATCATACTGGCTATGCCGTAGATATTGGGGATGGTAGTGTACCAGCAACTAATCTTGAACCAATTTTTGATAAAACTAAAGCTTATCAATGGTTACAAGCTAATGCTGCTCGGTTTAGTTTTGAAATGTCTTTCCCTAAGGATAATATTCAGGGCGTGAGTTATGAACCTTGGCATTGGCGTTTTGTTGGCGATCGCGATAGTTTAGAGATATTCTACAAAGCCAGAAATTTGAAACCTGTAAAGACACCATCACCTTTAAAGTAATTGAGAATCTCTTTATGAAATATCCTTGTATTGTTTCTGCTAGATTAAGCGTTAAAATTTAGATTTAGATATAGGGTATGTTAGTGATAACCTAATTTACCCTATACTAGGGTTATGTATATTGTTGTAAATTTCCATTTCTAGATGAGAACGAGCTGATTTTTCCGATGTTTGAAACATCAAAGTTGTAGAATAAATGCGCGGACGTTGCAAAAATCTCTGTAAAACTTGTTGACGGCCCACGATATAGTCAACATCTGATACCCAAGCGTATTCTTGGCGGATGGCTAAAGCGTATGCTTGATATTCTTCTATAGAACCTGCTAAGATGGCTAAATCCGCGTCTAGTAAAATCTGACTGTCAATGTCGTCATCTGCTTGGTGATATTTAGTTTGGAGAATTAAATTAGCGGTAGTTTCAATATTCTGTACTGGAATATGTAAATTTTTTAACAATTTAGATGCGTACTCTGCGCTTTGCTCCTCGTTATCCTGACTTTTTGTATCATATATAATATCGTGGAACCAAGCAGCAAGGCGAATAGATGTTAAGTCTTGGGCGTATATCTGTAGAGTGTCGATCCCACTCAGGACATGGTGAATATGTTTTAAGTTGTGGTAGTGGCGATCGGCGCTACAGTAAGCTTGGGTTATAAGAGTAAAGGATTGGGCGATCGCTGTTTGTTCGACATCAAAAATCTGGAGCGTCTGTTTCCACTGGGAAAACAAGCTATGAGTAATTTCTTTTAAACACATATCGATGAAAATATTGTAGAACTATTACTATTTGAATAATAAACAAATGAAAGAGATTAAACTCAAAATTGTGAAAATAGAAGAACCATCTAATATATTAGATTCCTTAATTTCTTACTCAACCAGTTACCACAAAAGCGGGAATATTTTGTATAGTTTGGATTTCAAAAGTTCAATTTTTACAGGTGTGTTTGAAAGTCCAGACATTTTTAGCTGTTTGTGTGAATTAAGAAAATCCCTGGAAAAAATTGGATGGTATATTTTATGTAATGGGTCAAGAATTAATGTCTGTGCAACAGGAATGGCAAGACAAATGGGTGGAGGATTCGGAATTTATCTATTAACTATGGGTGAACCCAATACGGTACGGTTAATCGAAAATCCCAATTTTAGGAATCTCAAAAGGTTGATTATTTCGTTTCTTTATTGAGAATATTGTCAATTATTATTCTTAACCGTACAGTATTGTGGGTGAACCAATGCACAGAAAAAATCTGGTGTACATTTTTGATGAAGTTGGTTTAGAAGAAGTTGGAACTGTAGATCAGCAATTGGATTTTCTCCAAAAATGGATTAAGTTCAGTCAATTGAAACAATAGATCAGAGATGGAATTGTAAGAGATAATGAAGAAGTAGAGGAAGGAGACAACCCATGACCACAGCAGAAAATAGGTTAGATAGAATAGAATCACTACTAGAATGTCATATTATCCAAGCAGAGCGCGATCGCCAAACTTTCCAAAGTGCTATTGCTGAAATTAATCAACGCGCTGAAACAGATCGCCAAACTTTCCAAAGTGCTATTGCTGAGGTTAACCAACGAGCTGAAGCGGATCGCCAGCAAGCAGAGCGCGATCGCCAAACTTTCCAAAGTGCTATTGCTGAAATTAATCAACGCGCTGAAACAGACCGACAAACTTTCCAAAATGCTATTACTGAAACCAATAAACGCGCTGATATTGACAGAAATACATTTGTAGATAGTATTAGCGAAATACTTGAAGAAATAGAGCAATTACAGGAACAAGCAGAGCGCGATAGACAACAAGCAGAACGGGATAGAGAAGCAGCAAAAGCAGACCGTCAACAAGCCGCTATTGACCGTCAAGCTTGGCAAGGTGAAATACGCAGAATTTGGGAATATCTTTATTTACTGCAAGGAAGGAATGGAAATTCCCCACAGTAGGTATTATGAATTGATAAATATAAATTTATATCTATTGATACTCAAAAAACCGTTGGTTGTGTGGAGCCAATGGGTTATTTATTTTTCTGGATATATATGTCGGAGGAGCTACTTATGATAAAAATTATAGAACATAAGTCACCAAGATTCTATGACTTGGGGAACTTACTTTTATTTATATTTGTCAATATATTGAATACATCAAGTCTAAGGAAATTCAATTTTTATGAATTGTCTAAAATCTCTTGCTGTATTAGCTTTATTAACTGCTGCTCCTCTGTTCTCCTTTGCTCAAAATGCTAATGCTTGGGTAATTTTCGGTCACGAAGACAATTATGAATATGATCGTAACCACGATAGAGATTGGAACAGACAACGTGAAATTGAATGGCGTAGGGAACATGAGAGATACCTAAGAGAACGTCGCGATCATGATCACCACGATGATCGTGATCATCATGATGATCGCGATCGTCACTAAAGAACCCGCGCAAGAATAACTTACATTTTTTGTCAAGCAAATGAGTAACTTATTTTTGCACGGATGCTCAGATAGCGATCGCCCTATGAAGATTTTTTAATTTCACACCTGAATACATATTCATATGTTATAGTAATCCTATGAATTAAGGAAAAAACTATGACTACTACAAATCAAGTAAAATGCGACTGTGAATCTTGTGAATGTATTGTTTCCCTGTCAGATGCTATCGTAAAAGATGGTAAGCACTATTGTGGAGAAGCCTGCGCCAATCAACATCCTCATGGAGATGGCTGCGGACATCCAGGTTGTAATTGCCATGGGTAAGGAATCTTTAGTAAGATTAGCAAATGTCAGATATATCGACTGACAAAGTCATCGCAAATAATTTTGCTGATGGGGAAGATATCTGTTGTGAACTTCCCCACGCAGATGGTATTGAGCATTTATCTCCACCGGAAACGCTCTCGCTGGAGAAAGCACAGCGGATGTCAGAGTTTTTGGGTTTCTTAGCCGATCCAAATCGGTTACGCATTCTCTCCATTTTGGCGACGCAAGAAATGTGTGTAGGAGATTTAGCACTCTCGCTGGAGATGAATGAATCAGCAGTATCCCATCAATTGAGAACATTACGCGCCCTCAGATTGGTGAATCACCGTAAACAGGGTCGTCATGTTTTCTATAGTTTGCAAGATCATCACGTCCTCGATTTTTATCAAGCTGTCGTAGAACACTTGGATGAGGTGGAGAGATAACCAAGATGACAGCTAATCCAAATTTTCTCACCATGACCCCTCAAGAATATTTAGCGTGGGAAGAAGAACAGACTCTACGCTATGAGTATCTGAATGGGGAAGTTATAGCAATGACTGGGGGGACAATCCCACATAACCAAGTAGCTGTAAATCTAGCATCTCTGTTAAAAAATAATTTACGGGGAAAGGGTTGTAAAGTACTGACAAGTGACGCTAAAGTAGGAGTATCTGAACGGGGATCATTTCATTACGCTGATGTATCTGTTACCTGCGACGCAAGAGATCGTTATGCGCGTCAATATATTCGTTATCCGTGTTTGATAGCAGAAGTTTTATCGCCTAGTACAGAAGCTTTTGACCGAGGAGAAAAGTTTCGCCAATATCGGCGGATGGAAACTTTACGGGAGTATTTATTAATCGACCCCGATCGCCCTAATATAGAATGCTATCGACTGAATGAGCGCGGTAACTGGGAACTGTTTCAGTTTTCTCTAGATTCCTCTAGATTGGAGATGGAAACATGTAAGGTACAACTAGCTAGCGTAGAGTTAGAGTTTTCATTATCACTCCTCTATGAAGATATTGAGTTTTCATGACTAATTCTTAATTTTTAATGGTTATTATGTATTAATTTAAAATTATATTTACTGCAACCAGAATAAAAAAATGACTTTAAGGTTTAAAAATATCGGTACAGGATTCAGCTTAATTTGCCTAGTTAATGCTTACAACTTGGACAATTTTGCTGTTGTCGCATCTCCAGCAAAATATGCTCAGGTAAACACCACTTCTGCGTCAAATGCTGTTTTTAAGCCAATTCTGCCAAAATTAAAGCAAAAGACTCAGATTAAAATGCGCCTCCCTCAATATATTCCTTATCTGGATGGTGAAAATCCACTTTATGCGATTATCGAAACCGCAACCAAAAATCAATATGAAATTATGCTGGCTTATGCTCCAGATTGTGGTGGTGGGAATGCTTGTAGATTGGGTTTTGTCGCAGGTGAAGCTATAACTCAAAAAACACCTCGTCTTAGTGGTAAACCTGTATCTTTGAATCACAATATTATTGGTTATTTCGTGGATGCTACTTGTGGTGCTAATTGCTCCGATTCTACATTGACTTGGCGACAACAAGGTGTTCAATATACTGTGGGAATCAAAGCAAGCGATCGCAATTCCTTGGTTAAAATGGCTAAGTCAGCACAGTAGGGGATCAGTTGGTAAACCTGATTTAATTTTCCACATTATGGCGTTATAGTTAGATCAAAAATACTAATGCTTAAAGTAGACAAGCGAAAAACCATCATTAGTAGCAGTAACCATTATTATGACCAATTCGCAACCAGCAGACGATATTAACAATCAGATAACTGACCTTAGTATTCGACTAGATCAGTTGGGAGACGAAATTGACTTAGTCAAAACTATCCAAACCGCCAATAGGCGAGAATTAAGATTTAACAGTCAATCTCTAGCTAGATTTGAGCAAGATATTCAAGAAATCGCTAATATTGTCAGAATCCAGGTAATTCAAGCAGAGGAGGATCGAGCACAAGCGGAAAAAGACCGAGCGCAAGCAGAAAAAGACCGAACGCAAGCAGCACAAGACCGTCAACAAGCAGCTATTGATAGAAAAACTTTTACGGACGCAATCAATAGTATAAATCAGAGGGCTGATGAAGACCGACGGGCTTTTCAAACTGAAATGGCCAATATCAACCAGAGGGCTGATGAAGACCGACGGGCTTTTCAAGCTGAAATTCAGAGAGCTAATGAGGATCGGCGGGCTTTTCAAGCTGAAATTCAGAGAGCTAATGAGGATCGGCGGGCTTTTCAAGCTGAAATTATCAATATCAACCAGAGAGCTAATGAGGACCGACGGGCTTTTCAAGCTGAAATTCAGAGAGCTAATGAGGACCGACGGGCTTTTCAAGCTGAAATTATCAATATCAACCAGAGAGCTAATGAGGACCGACGGGCTTTTCAAGCTGAAATTATCAATATCAACCAGAGAATTAATCGGGATAGATAGATTTTTTCATAATTAAGGGCGTATCATAATACGCCCTCATGTACTAATATCCGCCTTCTTCTTCGTATTCCGGCTGTTTTTCCTTGATTTTTTTAGGGATATTGACAGGCTTTGGTGCGTCTTCCCACGCATCACCTTCTAAATCATCATAATCGTCATAGTTATCAGTGTAGGGTTTTTTATAAGTCGGGGACTCATATTTTGGGAGCGCTTGTTCTTTTTCTCTAACTGGCGCTTCACTCCAGTTATCTTCTTCTTCATCTTCTGCGTATGGTTCCGGTTCATAAGTGCGCGCCCGCATGACCCGGCGCTGTGGTCTTTCCTCTTCTATATAATCTTCCGTCCATTCCTCTTCTTCCATAATTACAGGTTCGGGAGTACGAACTTTTGGCTTAGGTGGTTGTAATGGAACTCCACTAGGTAACTGATTGCTGGGCGCAGCAGTGCGGGGAAAAGAATAGCCATATTCTTCATCAGCATCCCGCTCCCAAGGGGCTTTACCAATTCCTAGACGTTCTAAAACACCTACAGATAATTGGCTCACTCGTTCTTCAGAACCCTCATACACAATCAATCGACTCGGACCAGTACTGACAATTTCATCTACCGATAGCTCATAAGTGCTGAGAAGTTGCTCAGGAATTTGGGGAAATCCGAAAGTAGCGATAACTATGGAGTAAATCTTTCCTGTTTCTCCATTGAATTTAAAACCACGAACTTTACCCAATACTTCACCTGTTTCGGTAATCACTTCCCAATTAATCAGGTTACTTAGAGATTCAACTTCAATATCTTCAATCACATCCTCGTTATCGACCAGAACTACATCCCCAATTTGGTTAATGCTGTTCAAATACATATAACGAGGTAGACCAGATACAGAGATCAGGCTGTCTCGCAAACTAAGAGCCACAACCTCTCGCTGGTCAATATCTACCCAAATTTGACTCACTATACCTAGCCGCTTGCCATTGTCGCGAGTGATTACTTGGGTGTTTAGGATGTCGGAACGCCTTATTACTTGTTCAGAGGTCATTATAAACGGAGTCCTGATCTCGAATCCGGGTCATACTATTTATTCTTAACAGAAACTCAAGCTTCATGTATTGGAAGTTTTTAATTTAATACCTAAAACTTGAGTGTGGGCTCCTCTTGCTTGAGTAACACCTATTGTGCGCTCGGCTGATTCTATCATCGGGCGGCGCAAACTCACAACAATAAATTGTGCTTGTTGTGCCTGTTGTTTAATCATTCTAGCTAATCGTTCTACATTTGCTCCATCTAAAAACATGTCAACTTCGTCAAAAGCATAAAATGGGGAGGGACGATAACGTTGGAGTGAAAAAATAAAACTTAACGCTGTCAGTGATTTCTCACCTCCTGACATGGAAGCTAAACGCTGTACTGGCTTACCTTTGGGGTGAGCAACTAGGTTCAATCCGCTGTTAAAGGGATCTTCTGGTTGATCTAGCTGTAAATAACCATCCCCATCGGAAAGAATCGCAAAAATCGCTTGAAAGTTAGTATTTACAGCATCAAAAGCTTCTTTAAAGGCAATTTGGCGCAAAGTGGTAAAGTTTTCAATTCTTAATAATAATTCTGTCCGCTCTGCTTGTAATGTCTCTAATTTTTGCGTCAATTCTTGTAACCGAGTCTGTACTTTTTCATACTCTTCTAATGCCAGCATATTCACAGGTTCCATTGCTTGTAAGCGTTTGGAGAGCGATCGCAATTCTTTTTGTAATTCCTCCAAATCCACTTTGTCGGGAACTTCTGGGAGGGGATGGGGTAATTCAGCGCCGTCGGTTTGTAATTGGGTATTCATCAATAATAAATCTTCTCGACGCTTGGACTGGACTTCGCGTAGTTTTTCTATTTCCCACTGTAATTGCTGTTGTCGCAGTAAACTCGACCGCACCTCCTCCTCTGTTGTGTCTCGTTTGCGTTTCTCCTCTCCTAAATTCTGCTCTATTTGGCGCAAATTTGCTTGAGTTTCCCCTATTTGCGCCGTTAGAGTGGCTAAAGTCGCCATAATTTTCTCTAACTGATTTTGTTGACTTTCCTGCTCCTGTTGATATTCTCCCACCCGCGCATTTCCTGCTTGAATCCGCTCTTGGAGCAGTTGCTCCTGAGTCAGCCAATTTTTTAATCTTTGTTCAGCTTCCCTAAAAGCAATATCTCTTTGTTGAAACTCTCGTTCTTGATTTTTGATCGCTGCTTGGATTATTTGCCATTCACTAGGCGTTTGAGAAGCTTCTAACTCAGATAAATTCTGTCTCAAGCTTTGTAATTCAGCTTCTTGCGCTGGTAATTCCTGCTGTAAAGCTTGAAGACGCATCTGAACAGCTGTAAATTTTTCCCTATTTTGCGCCAGTTGGACGCTTGTTCCAGAAAGCTGTGCCGTTAGTGTCTGCATATCTTTTTCAGATTGTGCCAACTGTAACTGCTTTTCTCTGCGTAATTGGCGTGCGTCTGTGAGTTCTTGTGCCAGTTTTCTACTGCTAATAGTCAGAGTACTAATAGACTCCAGACAACGTTCTAAAATCCGTTCAATATCTTGTAAACGATTTTTTAAACCAACTGCTTCCTCAGATTCTCCTGCTTCTGGTGTACCAAAACGCAATCCTGAACGTTGAGGATTACTACCACCAGTCATAGCGCCACTAGTCTCCAACAAATCACCATCTAAAGTTACAATTCGATGTAAGCCTAGATTTTTGCGTGCTTGTGTGAGACTGGCAAAAACCACTGTGTTACCAAAAACATAATTAAATACATCTTGATAACGGCGATCGCACTCCACCAAATTCACAGCATAATTAATAAACCCATCAGTAAACCGTAACCTTTCATCAATCGTTAATCTAGGAGCGCGAATTTTATTTAACGGTAAAAAAGTAGCTCTCCCAGCGCGTTTTTGCTTCAACAACTCGATCCCCACAGCCGCAACCCCATCATCCTCCACCACAATATGACCCAAACGACCACCAGCAGCAATTTCCAAAGCCAACTGGTATTGGGGGTCTACTCCACCTAATTGCACCACTAAACCGCATAATCCGGGCATTCCCGATTGTAAAATCACCTTACTAGCTTGAGTTCCTTGTACCTCTTGCTGGGCTGAAGACATCGCCTCAATTTTATCCAACTGGCGTTGTTTGTCTCTTTGCTCTTGTAAAAGTCGCTTTTGGGTTTCTTGCTGAATTTGTAAGTCTTTTTCTGTCACTGATAAATTAGTGGCTAAATCCTGGATTGGTGCATCTGTTGTCTCAAATTCCCTGGACAATTGATCATGATTAGCTTTTTGAAGGGCTAATTGAGGTTCTAAAGTAGCGACTAACTCCGACTGTGACTGAATAAGTTGCTCTAATTGTTCTTTCCGTTCGCCCAATTGCGCCCCTTCGGTCCGTTGGGGTTCCAGAGTTTGTAGTAAAGTCTCTATTTGGCGATTTAACGCTGTTTGCTGTTGTACCCACGCTTCTGAAGCCGTAGCGATTTCCGCTGCTGCTTGACGAGAATTTAATAAAACTTGTTGTGCTGTATCGCACTCTTGCTTTGAAATACCCACTTGGGAATTTTCTACAGCTTGTGATTGGATAGCTTGTTGTAGCGCCTGTTGATGCTGTTGAATTTCTTGATTAATCTGGGCTAATCGTTTGATATTTTCTTGTAGAGCAGTTTCTAATTCCTGTTGTTGACGTTGAATCTGTTTTCGTTCCGCTTCCAAAGTCGCCAGATGTGTTTGTGTGGCGAGGAGTTCTTCTTCTCCCAATGCTTTGACCCGGAGATTGAGTTGTTCCAACAAAACAGTCTTTTGATCGATTTCACCGTTGATGTTGGTCAGTTGTGTGAGTAGGTTAGCTAGTGTTTGGTCCCCAGTTTGGATCTCCAGCGCTAATTTTTCTCTCTGCGCTTGGAGCGCACGCCAAGACAAAACTGCTGACCAAGATTGTTTGGATTGGAATTCTAGGCGGAGTTTTTGATATTTTTCAGCTTTAGCCCGGTCTTGAGATAGGCGATCGCGCTGTGCGGTTAATTCATTTTCAATAATCCGACAGCTATCCTCTTTTTCCTTAACTTCATTTAAAGTATCTTTTGCTTGATGAATCTTGCGGTCAAATGCAGCTACCCCAGCTAATTCATCAATAATTACTCGTCGCTCGCGTGCGTTCATGGAAATAATGCTGGTGACATCCCCCTGGAGGACGACATTATAACCTTCAGGATAAATCCGCAGAGTTTCCAGCTCCTCATGTAACTCTGTTAGAGTACAGGAAACACCATTAATATAATAACTTGATGTATAAGTACCTTGATAAGTAACTCGCAGTTTACGAGTTACAGTCCATTCTGTAGTTATTGGTTGAGGAGTTTCTGGATTTTCCCCCTCATTGGTTACTTCTTCTACATCGCGAGTCGTCGCCTGATCTGCTAAATCAAACGTAACTGTCACGCTAGCCTCTACAGCACTCCGCCCTTTAGGCTTTTGAGCATTGTTAACTAAATCTGGTAGGCGATCGGCACGCATTCCTTTAGAACTTGCTAGTCCTAAGCAAAACAATAGCGCATCTAAAATATTTGATTTCCCGGAACCGTTAGGACCAGATATGACAGTAAACCCCGGTAGTAATGGCACTGAAGTAGTACCACCGAAGGACTTGAAATTCGTGAGTTCAACGCGCTTGACATGCACCATACAGGCGCTGGTACCTTATGGCTAATAAAAAACAAGTCTAGCAATTATTTTTATAAAAGGGAATGGGGAAGCTTTTGTCTTGAGCGTGAGTTTTAGTAACGTAAGTACGAAGCGGGAAAATACGGTAAATATTAAAGTTTATGGAAATCTCCTGTTTTAGGGTTGTCAATACGCAGTAGTCTCAATTAAGCTATTAAGGCGAAGTCATAACAACTCTGAATTAAACCGCTAGATAAACCGCAGACTATGACGACAGATCCTAAAACATTGACAACGGCTGATGGGATTCCAGTTGCAGATAACCAGAATTCTTTGACAGCGGGTGAGCGGGGACCAATCTTGATGCAAGATTTCCACTTGATCGAGAAACTGGCTCACTTCAATCGGGAACGAATTCCTGAGCGTGTAGTTCATGCTAAAGGAGCCGCAGCATTTGGTACATTTACAGTCAATCACGACATCAGTCGTTATAGTAAAGCTAAAGTTTTTGCTGAGATTGGTAAGCAAACTCCCGTGCTGCTGCGGTTTTCTACCGTAGGTGGCGAAAAAGGTTCCGCTGATGCTGAACGTGACCCTAGAGGATTTGCGGTTAAATTCTATACTGACGAGGGCAACTGGGATGTGGCAGGTAATAATACACCAGTGTTTTTTATCCGCGACCCGCTCAAGTTTCCTGATTTCGTCCATACCCAAAAGCGTAATCCGCAAACAAATTGTAAAGATGCCAATGCTGTCTGGGATTTCTGGTCACTCAGTCCAGAGTCTCTACATCAGGTGACGATTCTATTTAGCGATCGCGGAACTCCCAAAACTTATCGTCACATGAATGGTTATGGTAGCCATACATACAGCTTAATCAATGCTCAAGGTGAAAGAGTTTGGTGTAAGTTTCATTTCAAAACCAAGCAAGGGGTCGAAAACTTGACAGCAGAGGAAGCGACTCGGATCAAAGGGGAAGACCCAGACCACGCCACCCGCGACTTATTTGCGGCGATCGCCCGCAATGAATATCCTCAATGGCGAGTTTGTATTCAAGTCATGACGGAGGAACAAGCAAAGCATCATCGAGATAATCCCTTCGACCTGACTAAAGTTTGGCAGCATTCCGCATATCCCTTGATTGACGTGGGAACTCTTGAACTCAACCGGAATCCAGAAAACTACTTTGCGGAAGTTGAACAAGCTGCTTTTTCACCTTCTAATATTGTTCCTGGTATCGGCTTCTCTCCAGATAAAATATTACAAGCTCGCATTATATCTTATCCTGATGCTCAACGCTATCGGATCGGGACGAACTATCAACAATTGCCTGTCAATCAACCGAAGTGCCCAGTGATGCACAACCAACGTGATGGTTCTATGGCATTGGGTAACAATGGAGGTAATACACCTAATTATGAACCGAATAGCTATGATGATGCACCAAAGCAGAATTCGGCTTATGCAGAACCAGCTTGGGATTTAGGTCATATCAAAGCTGATCGGTATGACCATCATCAAGGAAATGACGACTATACCCAAGCGGGAGAACTTTATCGGTTGTTGAAACCCGACGAACAAGAGCGACTGATTCAGAACATTGTGGGGAGTTTGAGTCAAGCACGCCAGGATATTCAGATGCGTCAACTCTGCCATTTTTTCCGCGCAGATGTGAATTACGGTCAAAGAATCGCAGCCGGTTTGGGAATTGCGATCGATCCGGCTATGTTCTCACGCGTAGCCTGAATTTGTCGGAGCTTAACAAATAAGTAAGATGTATTAGCAATAGCATAACGCACCTTACTTATTTGATTGTTCAGGGATTTGTAGTCCTTTCTCCTGTAGAAGTGTCGCAAGCCAAAGTGACTCACTTGGTGATAATGAAGGTATAGGCTTTGTATTGTAATCTACAATTAAATCGTAATCATAGAGTTCATATATTTGACTTAGCAGCTCTTGTAAATTTATCAATGGTTCTTGATCGCCAGGACGCAAAGGTAAAGGAAAACTGGGAATTACATCTTGTAAATTAAACGCATATAAATCAGCTTCAGGGCGGCGATCGCCTCGACTTACCAAAATTGCATAATGGCTTTGAATATTATTACCTATCATGGGCATTGATTCTCCTTGACGTAATAAATCAATCTCAACTAAATTTGTCAGACTAGACAATATTAGTTCGCGTTTTTTTTCATATACTCGTCGTCCTTTTCCTGGACGCTTATTAGTCGGAGATAAAACTTCAATACTCGTGATTAGCGCTTCTGTTCCCACTTCCCGTACTGACAAATATCCTTCTCTAATAGTTACTGCTGTAGGAATTACAACTCTTATCGGCTCAGTCTTTTTTATGACAGTTGCTACAGATGTAATCTCAGTATCAATTTTCTGCTGTCGGGATTTTACCACTACATCAGGAATTCCCACAAGCAAGGAATTACTATCGCTTGTCTCATACATTCGTACTTCTACAGCGATCCGATATTTAGGACGTAGTTGGGGAGATAAAAATCTCGCTATTTCACTAATTAGTAAATGATGTAGTCCGGGAAATAAATCTGGATGCTCTAGATATGGATTCATTCCAGGAAATGGTGAACGCATAGAATGGATAGTAGGGTAAAATTAAGGAACTTGGGTGCTATTATCGATGCTAAAAATCTCTGAAGCTCTCATTCGCCATAATTCTAACACTTCATCCTATAGTCGAGGAGAAGACTATTACCATCGGGGAGCGATCGCCGATTTGAAAAGGCGTGGTAATCTAATTCTAGCAGCAGTAGAAGGAAGTGAAGTTACACCCTATCAAGTCAATGTTACTTTTGACGGAGGTGGCATCACCTCAGCCTGCTGTAGCTGTCCTTATGATTATGATGGTTGGTGTAAACATATTGTAGCTGCTTTACTAGCTTATTTGCATGAGCCGCAGAGAGTTGAAGAACGTCCAACACTAGAAGAATTATTAAATCGTCTAAATCATAGCCAAACTCAACAATTACTCCAAGAATTGGCTCACAAAAAACCAGAAATTATTGATGAGATTGACTATTTTGTCAATTCAGTCAATTCAACGGGTACGCCGAAGGCTACTACAAAACAGCCTTATTCCCGTCGCAGCGAAATCGATCTAGGGGCTTTTCGCTCTCAGGTAAAACGGATTTTACGCGATGGATTAGCAGAATTAGAGTCCGGTTCCGAAGAGAACGGATCATTTACGGAAGAATTGATCGATGTGATTGAAAAGGCGGTGGAGTTTGCTGAGAATGGTGATGGAAATAATGCGATCGCCATTCTAGAAACCATCACTACAGCTTATGCGCAAGAAGCGGATGAGTTAGAAGATTATGGCGCAGAAAGTTACGAAATATCAGAATCTCTGGATAAAGCTTGGACCGAAGCAATTTTATCTACAGAGTTGGACGAAGGGGAAATTGTAGATTTACAGGTGATGTTAGAATCATGGCACGATCAAACCTCTTTCAACTTTGCGATGAGTTTGACCGCATTGGTACAAGGTTGGGATGAAGAATCATTACAGCAGGTGTTAAAAGGAGATCATCAAGCCAAAATTTGGCCAGATCCCCGACCGGAATTCGCCAATAATTTAACCTCTATTCGGTTGCAAATTTTAGAGCGTGAAGGTCGTTATAAAGAATATCTACATCTGGCTGCGGCTGAAGGAATGAAGCTAGAATATCTGACACAATTAGCAGCTCTAGGGCGAGTTGAAGAAGCAATGTCTGCTGCCAAAGTCCATATGGATACAGCAGAAACAGCGTTTGCTTTAGCCAAAACATTACGGGAAGATGGGTATTTGTCAGAGGCTTTGGAAATTGCTCAGTCAGGACTGAATTTATCCGGGAGATGTTTATATGAATTTGCTAGTTGGACGGGAGATTTAGCACAGGGTTTAGGGGATACTTCCACAGCATTACGTGCCAGTATTATTGCATTTAACACAGACCCATCTTTCTCAGGTTACAATAAAGTCCAGGAATTAGCTGGGGAAACTTGGCTGACTGTTAAACTCGATTTACTCCAAGTTCTCCGACATTTACCGCGTTGGCACGCTGAGGAAGAAAAGGTGAATATTTTCCTCCATGAAGGACTAATCGATGATGCGATCGCAGCTGTGAAGTCAAATACATACTATGCTTCTGAGATAGTTTATCGAGTCATGGACGCAGCAATTCCTCATCACCCTGATTGGGTGATTGAACAAGCCAAGCTCAGAGCAGAGCTAATTATGGATCAGAAGAAAGCTGACCGCTATGATTCTGCGATTAAATGGTTAGAAAGAGTTAAAGCTGGTTATTTGCAATTGGGAAAAAAATCTGAATGGTTCGCTTATCGCTCACAACTAGAAGCAGTTCATCGACCCAAACGCAAATTAATGGAGTTATTTAAACAACTCAAATAATCCTGCTATAATATACGGGGATTTTACTGTTCCCCGTTCCCTATTCCCTCTTAATATAACGGTGATTATTTTAATATAATGAACTCTATTCAGCAACAAAAGTTGCTTACAAGCTTACAAAAATTACCTACAGAAACAGAGTGGTTAGAGTTTAAAGAAAATCGCGCTGAACCTGAAGATATCGGTGAGTATATCTCAGCACTTTCTAATACCGCGAAACTCAAGGATGTACCATTTGGGTATTTTGAACAAGAAATTGCCAAAACTGGTTTAGATAGTGACGAAATTTTGCAATTGCTGGATTATCCTAAATATTTTGATTTAACAAAACAACCTCTCCCTCAAAATAAAGATGGTATTCTCGCCAAACTATCAGCAGATTCTCTACTCCCTGAAAACGAAGAGATTGGACAAGCTCTGAGAATAGAAACTCGAATGTATCCAGAACTCGCAATTCGGGAACTTGTAGCAAATGCGCTCATCCACCAAGATTTTAATATTCCTGGCGCAGGACCTATGGTGGAAATTTTTGATGATCGTATGGAAATTACTAATCCAGGAATTCCATTAGTTGATCCCTTAAGAATGATGGATGAACCCCCAAGTTCCCGGAATGAATCCCTGGCTAGTCTCATGCGTCGCATGAATATCTGTGAGGAAAGAGGTAGTGGAATTGATAAGGTTATATCTGAAGTCGAAATTTACCAACTCCCAGCCCCAAACTTTACTTTAAAAACACAGTCAATGGTAGTTACTTTATATTCCCATCAAGAATTTCGCCATATGAGCAAAAGCGACCGAATTAGAGCTTGCTATCAGCACGCTTGCTTAAAATACCTTTCTAATGAACAACTGACTAATACAAGCTTGCGGGCGCGGTTCAATCTGGATAACAGTAGTTCTCATCAAGTTAGTCGGATTATCCGTGAAACTGTAAATGAAGGCTTAATTAAGTTGAGTGACCCAAATAGTAAATCGCGTAAATATATACCTCAATGGGCTTGAAGTTGATATGGGTTTCAATTTTTCCCTAGACCAAGTATTAACTCATCTTTCTATATCATTAACTTCTTTGGGAACCCCTGCTGTTAATACCTCATTCCCATCAACAGTAACTAACACATCATCTTCAATCCGAATCCCAATTCCTAACCAACGAGGATCAATTTCTGGTTGTCCTTCTACGGGTTGCGTATCTGGAACAATGTAAAGTCCTGGTTCTACTGTCAGCACTTGGTGAGGTTGGAAAATTTGCGGATTCTCACCATATTGGTAAACTCCAGCATCATGAACATCCAAGCCTAGCCAATGACTGGTACGATGCATATAAAATGCTTTATACTTCTCCTCACTGATTAAAGTGTCGATTTCACCCCGGAGTAACCCTAGCTCAACTAAACCCTCAGTTAGCACACGTACAGCAGTGTCATGAACTGATGAGAAAGGATTTCCTGGCTTGATTTGGGCGATCGCTTTTTTTTGCGCCTCTAAAACAAGCTCATATAGCGTCTTCTGCTCAGGGGTAAATTTGCCATTCACAGGAAAAGTTCGCGTAACATCAGAATTATAATATCCGTAAGCACAACCAGCATCAATCAATAACAAATCCCGATCTTGCATCTGGGACTTATTCTCAATATAGTGGAGTACACAAGCGTTAGTTCCAGTAGCAACAATAGAAGGATAAGCAGGTCCATCACCACCCCGCAGACGAAAGAGATGTTCTATCTCCGCTTGGATTTCATATTCATAGCGTCCAGGAGCAGCAATTTCTAAGGCGTGGTTGTGTGCTTCTACAGCGATCGCCATAGCTTGGCGCATAAATTTTAATTCTGCTGGACTTTTATGCAGCCTCATACTATATAATACAGAGCAGGTATCTTCAATCGCTATTGGACCAGTTCCCCGCTTGGGATAGGTTCGCAGCAAATTTTGGAAATGGTGGATAACTTTCTCATTAAACTGGCGATCGCGTCCCAGATGATAGTAAATACGTTCAGAATTTTCCAGATATTGTGGTAGCTTTTCATCTAATTCATTAATCGGGTAAACCGCGTCAGCACCATAAACTTCCTTAGCCATCTCCACACCACAGCGATAACCATGCCAAATCTCTTTTTCCCGGTCTTTGGGTTGAACGAACAAGACAAAATGATGTTCGGGGTGTGATGGTGCTATTACTGCTACTGCTTGTGGTTCATTAAATCCCGTTAAGTAGAAAAAATCACTATCTTGTCTATAAACATACTCGACATCGTTATGCATTACTGAAGTTGGCGCACTATAGAAAATCGCCGCACTATGGGCAATTTTCTCCATTAGTTGCTGACGACGTTGTCGGTATTCTGATTGCATAGTCAATAAATTTGTCAATGTAAGGTATTATAACTAACTTTAGCAATTACAAGAATGCATAGACGATGTTTCTCAATAGTTGCTAATCTAAGCTATTGTAACCAAAATTTAGACAACTTAAAAATATCCATCATCTCAAACAAGACTAATTTTGAATCATATATTAAAACATGAGTCAGATTAAAGGAACTATTTATGCAACCGAATAACCGTTTAGATGCGCTATTAGCATTGCGTGGTTTTGCTTGTTTACTTGTAGTAGTCCATCATTGTAGAGCACCGAGAAATTCCCTTTTTTATCAAGGATACGACCTGAGTTGGCTGATATTTAGTCACGGATGGGTAGGAGTGTGGATTTTCTTTGTTTTATCTGGCTATCTCATGGGAAAAGCTTTTTATCTCGAAAGATACATTGCTGATGTTCCGGGTGTAATCAGATTTTGGCGTAACCGAGTTCTGAGGATTGTGCCTTTATATTATTTTGCCCTATTAATTTTAACGTTATTTGTTTATCCCAATTGGTTAAAAATTGAAAATTGGGGACATTTATGTAGACTATTGACCTTTACTTATGAATTTTCTGTGACTTCTCAGCCAGGAATGAATTTTAATGTTGTTTTTTGGTCGCTTTCTACAGAAGCACAATTTTATCTTCTTGTCCCTTTTATTTTTACTATTATCAAACAGAATTTATTTCAGCCAAACCGAGTTTATGTAATTACTTTGATCTCCTTTCTAAGTATTTTTTGTGTGCGTTTTATCCTATGGATATCTTTAAGAAGAGAGATTAATGAGCAATTTGATTATGTGATAAAATATTGGTATACTCCACTATTGACTAATCTAGATTTATTTCTGAGTGGGTTTTTAGTTAATGTATTCATTCAAAATAAAAAAAATAATCCTTTCTCTACAATTATCAACAAAAAAATCAACAAAAAATATATTGCTATAATTGGTATGATCATCTTATATTTATTCACATCTTATCACCTGTATGAGCAAGAGCTATACAATCTCCCAGGAAATTCTAGTAGAGGAATTAGAACCACAACCACTTTTTTTATGCTTCAGCCTCTGACGGCAATTATCACATCTTGTTATATTTGGGCTTTTGAATCAGATAGCTATTTTATTTTCAATAACAACGAAAAGCTATCATTTAATACTATTTTAAAAAATCCGTTAAGAATTCTGGAAGTGTTTGGTGTTCTCTCCTATGGTATTTATATATGGCATTTACCCATACTGGGAAATATTACATCAATTTTCACCACAAAAGTTGCGGTTGAAGCATTCTATATGCGTCTAACTTCTACATTGATTTTATCCTCTTTGCTAGCGATAGTAACATATTATTTGGTGGAACTTCCTTGCACTAAATGGAAAATAAATCAAACCAATCATCAATAATCTTGGTCAGGGAACCTTAAGATCCCAGCAATTCCAAATTCAAAAATTTAGGAGGAGTTAGTGGTAGAGAGGGGACTGAATCCGAGAGCATAAAGTCAATGTTCAGCCATTGGCTGATGACTATTGCGCATTATCGTGTCCACAACGGTTATATATCTGACGCTGATCTTCTAAAAATGACTCGCATTGGATAAAAAATACTGAAAAAGCAGCTAGCACAGTATCTTTGATACTGACAGTAATAATTTTGGGAAACAAACGGTAGGATTACCTTGACTTATACTGAATATTAAGACAAACTGATTTACAATAGATGTATATACTCAGGGATTAGATAATTTTTGTAAAGATTATGGGAAAATCCTGTTGAGAACAGGGAAAATTATGGCAAGAAATCGCTGGATAACGATTTTTAAGCCGATTTTTCTCATCTTCCTTGGCTACGTTGATTTAAAACAAAATAAACCTAAAACATAAAAAATATCTTGAGAATTGACCTGTGAGTATGGAAACACTAGAGTTCATAATCTATCCAGATGGTCGGGTACAGGAGAAAGTGACTGGAATAGTAGGAGCTTCTTGTGCTGAGGTAACAGCAGCGATAGAAGCTCAGCTAGGTCTGGTAGTAGCTCAGGAACAAACATCAGAATTCTTCGCTGTAACTAACACACAGCAAATAGATGCAACTAATACACAAGCTAATTTTAGCGAGTGGTAATTTTGCCCAAGTTTTCCCGTTAGTTTATTGTCCCTTATTTATCGAACAGATCATGTCACACTTTAGCCAAATTAAGACTCAAATCCGTAATCTGGAATCTCTCCAAGATGCTTTGACTGAATTAGGTATTGACTGGAAGCCTGGTTTAAATAACGTAGTTCGTGGCTATAATGGTCAAACCCATGCTGCGGAAATTGCCATTGCACAGGAAAATGGTTATGACATCGGTTTTCGCTGGAATGGTCAAGAATATGAGTTGGTAGCCGATCTGCAATATTGGCAGCAAAATCTATCTGTAGAGGGATTTTTGCGGCAAGTAACTCAGCACTATGCTTATCAAACAGTAGTGAAAGAAACCGAGCGGGTTGGGTTCCAAGTTACTGAACAGCAAAAAAATCAAGACGGGTCAATTCGTCTAGTTGTACAACGCTGGAGCGCCTAATGTCAGATTTGCTGCAGTCCCCAGAAACAGAAAACTCTCGTTCCGGTTTGGAGCCAGAACTGGGTGGATATTTACGCGATCAACCACAACGTTCTGGGTTAGAGCCGGAATTGGGAGGTGGGCTGCGGCAAAAAGGTGTTTATGTAGATGAAGTTGTCTGTATTGGCTGTAAACATTGCGCCCATGTAGCTCGGAATACATTTTATATCGAGCCTGATTACGGGCGATCGCGTGTGATTCGCCAAGATGGTGAGCCAGAGGAAATAATTCAAGAAGCTATAGATACTTGTCCCGTTGATTGTATTCATTGGGTTGATTACACTGAATTAAAAAAATTGGAAGCAGAACGGAAGTATCAGGTGATTCCTGTAGTTGGTTATCCAGTTCATCATGGAGTTACCGCTGCTCAAAAGCGCCGAAAGAAGCAAAAATGAACTGAATAATTTATTTACTATACCAGGTAACAAAATGTTGTTGTTTCTCAGAACGTTCGATTATTTATTAGCCATCATTGCTACTGGTGGTATCCTTGTGATTAAGTTTTATGGAGACAATCAAGATTATGTTACGTATGGAGCGATCGCCCTAACCGCAGCAATTTTTTTATTTGTGGTTAATAGAGGTTCAATCAATGAAGCTAAAAAAGCTGCTGAACGTCGTCAACTTGCGCGCAAAGCGGAACTGTATACATCTCTTCTAAGTAACAATAATAGCTTGGATAACAACACAGTCTTTCCCGCCAGAACCAAAGCTTTAGAATATTGTCAAGACCTGATTCGTGACTATAGAAACACTAGGAACCTAGCTAGGGGTCTTTACTATTTTCTGCAAATTGCTACTGTCATTTTGTCAGGAGTTACACCCATCTTGGTCTTAGTGGATAAATTGGAAACAGGACTACCATGGTTGAAGTGGTTACCCGTAATTTGTCCTGCTTTGGCTTCGATTATTGCGAGTATTGTCACATCTTTCCCCTTTCAAAAGAATTGGATTACTGCTAATACAGCCGTAGAGTTATTAGAAGCTGAACAAGAGAAATTTATCTTAGGAATTTCTCCAGCTTATCGTTGTTATGATGTTACTGGCGAAGTTGAACAACAACAACGAATTAGCCAAGGAATCGAACAATTCATCACACAAGTTAATAATATTCATTTACAACTAGTCCAAAAAACGGATGAGTCTCAAGCGGACAAAAAAGAATCAACCCCTATATCTGAATCATCTGTAGATTCAAGTAAGAGTAATAATTAGAGAGTAGGGAGCCTATAATTGAGGCTCCCTGATAAATAGAAATCAACCGGGAGGCCATGCGAGATGACGACCGCCCAGGATATGTAAATGCAGATGGTAGACTGTTTGACCGCCTTCATCACCTGTATTAATCACTATGCGATAACCATTGGTTAATCCAGCTAATTGGGCTACTTGCTTTGCTGTTAATAACAAGTGTCCTAAGAGGGATTGATCTTCAGCGGTAGCCGTTGCTATATTGACAATAGGTTTTTTGGGAATCAGCAGAATATGTACTGGCGCTTGTGGGCTAATATCTCTAAACGCCAACACTAAATCATCTTCATAAACAATGTCTGCTGGAATTTCTTTACGAATGATTTTGCTGAAAATTGTTTCTGTGGTTTCGCTCATATGATCATTTTAGTCGCTTATGGTTATATATATAGCAGGTTTTTATGAGGGATACTGATTTAAAAAAACTTTATGAAATTGACGATTCTCAATGGCTAGATTCAACGATAAAATTGCTGAAAAATAGCCAATTTACGGATTTAGATTTAGAAAATCTAATTCAGGAGTTAGAGGATTTGGGTAAGGAAAAGAAAAATGCTGTAGTTAGTCTTCTAGAACAGGTAATTCGTCATTTATTACTACTGCAATATTGGTTAAATGAGGGAGAATATAATCAAGTCCATTGGCGAGGAGAAATCTATAATTTCCGCATTCAATTGAAACGGAGACTAACTAATAATCTGCGGAATTATCTACAAGAAGAACTAAACTACATCTATCAAGATGCATTAGGATTTGTAAAAATCAAAACGCAAAATCTTGTCAATTTTCCACCAGAATGTCCTTATTTAATAGACCAATTACTCAATATTGAATGGTATCCAGATTTGTAATTTATACTGCTATCAATTACTCTTAATCTTTCTAGCATTAAGCACCGACCAAATTCTTGTTACACCTGTAACTTGATCGATGCTTAAAAAAAATAATCCTGTGGGAGAATATCTGGGACTAGATCAGGGATGCTCTCAATGTATTAGGTTTACCAAAGTCGCCTGTCAACAAGACAGTGCGTTGATTAGCATGGAGATGACGGAGAATCTTGTAAATTTCCTCAGTTTTTTCAGCAGCACCAGCCTTTTCAGCCAAATCAGCTATAAATAGTGCTTTCTTTTCTTTTTGTAACACTTCTATGACCCGTTTCTGTAAATCTAAAATAGTAGCAGCAGCTTTCTTACCTGCTTCTACCCCAGGCTGATGATAGGCGTTAATATTAACTAAGCTAGCATATAACCCTACGGCTCTTTCATACAAAGCAATCAGCGCCCCAACAGTCCGAGCATTAACTTGGGGAATAGTAACTGTGATCGAATCCCGATTTTTCTCATATAGCGCTTGTCTGGTTCCCAAGAGAAATCCACTCAGATAATCACCAGAGGTGACACCAGGGTCAATTTCTGGGGACGGTCCAGTCCGATCTTCCAGCACTTCGATGAAAGTAGCAAAGAAATTAGGTACACCTTCACGCAACTGCTGTACATAAGCATGTTGGTCTGTCGAACCTTTGTTTCCATAAACAGCAATACCTTGATCGACAATTTTGCCGTCTAAATCTTTTTCCTTACCCAAAGATTCCATGACTAGCTGTTGGAGATAACGGCTAAATAACAATAAGCTGTCCTTATAAGGGAGGACAACCATATCTTTTTCACCTTTACCATTACCAGCATAATACCAAGCTAAAGCTAACAGAGCCGCTGGATTATTTTTCATATCAGCTACGCGGGTAGCGTCGTCCATTTCTTTAGCGCCTTCTAGCAACTCATGAATGTCGATTCCCTGTAATGCGGCTGGGACTAACCCAACAGCAGACATTTCTGAAGTACGCCCTCCGATCCAATCGTACATAGGGAACCTAGCCAGCCAACCTTCCGATTGAGCGACTTTATCCAAGTTGCTATCTACACCAGTAATCGCTACCGCATATTGGGGAAAATCTAAATTTTGTCCTGCGTAGGCTTTTTTAACTTCAATCATCCCGTTGCGGGGTTCAGGAGTACTACCAGATTTGGAAATTACTAATACCAGTGTACTGGCTAGATTATTTCTCAACTGATTCAGTATACGGTCGATCCCAGTGGGGTCGCTGTTGTCAATAAAATGGATTTTCAACGGGGGGTTGGGAGCAGGTAAAGCTTCAGCGACGAATTGTGGACCTAAAGCTGAACCACCAATCCCAATCGAGATGATATCGGTGAATCGGCTGGCTTTAGGTGGATGAACTACTCCTGTATGGACTTTTTGGGCAAAAGCTTCTATGCGTTCTAATGTTTGAACTATTTCTTGCGTTAGCTCTGGACTGGGTGCTAAATCAGGATTTCGCAACCAATAATGTCCTACCATCCGATTTTCATCAGGATTGGCGATCGCCCCCTGTTCCAGCGCTAACATATCCGCAAACGCCTGGTCAAATTTGGGACGTAATGATTCCACGAAGGGACTATCGAACCGGATTCGGCTAATATCTAAATACAGTCCTAAACCTGCATGGAAATATAACCAATCTTGATATCGTTGCCAAAGTGCCTTAGCATCCATAAACTTTGAAATCTCAAGTAAATTGTTGGTTAAACACCAGTTTAATGTAAGGTTATAGCCATCCCTGCTTTGTCTGATACAGTTTCCATTCTTAGGTAACTGCTGGGTTTAGACATCTGGCATAGGGATGACACGCAAAAATTTGACGATTTCGCCCCTAATTTCTATGCCTATAAGATAATTATCCAGGGTAAAGCGATAAAAAATTCCTTCATCGTCCAACTGGCGTAATTCAGGAAAATAATGCACTTGCCATTTTTCTCCCAAACACTCCACAAACACAAAGTCATAAACCCGTTTATATGCAACAGGTTCCAATCCTTTGAGGTCTACTAAGAAAGACCTAGCATAGCGCACTTCCAGACTCACTTTTTGTTTCCCCTCACTGTTCCCTATTCCCTCTTACAGAAACATCAACAAACGCAGCGCCTCTTCATGAGTTAGTATGTCCCAAGGATGTTGCGATCGCTTGACTTGTTCCATCGATTTCAGCATGTATCGGTCAAAATGCAAACTTTGCACGAGTTCCCAAACAATGTATAAATCTTCATCAGTCACCTGCTCTACTAAATGATGCATCCGAATACGCAATAAATTCATAAAATTCATATAGAAACACATTCAACTCATGTGAATTTTTTGTAATAGGAGTCGTTAATACTACCAGGGTCAACCAGATAATAACAAAACCGCCTTACTATTACGGTAACAGCAGCGATTAATTATGACCTCATACTTCCCAGAATATTTTTCCCATAAAATGGCATTACCTTGATATATTGAGATAAATTATGTTTGAATATCTGATTTTCCTCGCCATTTCCACAGCAACTTTTAGTCTATTCGCCTTGGGACTTAATTTACAGTGGGGTTTTACCGGATTAATTAATTTTGGTCACATTGCTTTCATGACCATTTCCGCTTACACCACGATTTTATTAAGTTTACAAGGTGTCCCTCCGCTATTATCTATATTAATTGGATCTGGTAGCGCTGCTTTATTAGGTCTGGTGATTGGATTCGCTACCCTGCGTTTACGAGAAGATTATCTGGCGATTGTCACTATTGGTACAGGTGAATTAATTCGTTTAGTCGTGAATAACCAAGATTTACCTGTAGGAAAAACTTGGATATCTGGAGCTTTCGGGATTCAAAGTTATCAAATACCCCTATCTACAGCACCCAATTTATTTTTCCGTCTGGTGATGATTGCTATACTCACAGGACTAACAATAGTTACTTTAGCTACTCTATGGCGCTGGGTACGAGTCGCGCATATATCAATGAATAGCAATACAGCATTAGTAACCAGTATTCAGCAGGAATATTGGACTCGCTTAGGTGTGGGGATAGTCTTGGGGCTTTTGACAGCAGCAATTTATGTTTCTGGAGTGGTGACTTTATATAAATATAATCCCAAAGCTGGATTGATGTTGTTGTCATTACTGGTGCTAACATTTGTCTTCTGGCGTTTAGAAATATTAGTCCAATCACCTTGGGGTCGAGTTCTTAAAGCCATCCGAGAAGATGAAGAAGTTCCCAGAGCACTAGGAAAAAATGTATTTTGGTATAAACTCCAATCACTCATGTTGGGAGGAGCGATCGCTGGTTTGGCTGGTGCTTTTTTTGCTTGGCAACTCTCCGCTATTTACCCAGATAATTTTCAACCCCAACTTACCTTTGACGCCTGGATTATGGTGATTTTAGGCGGTGCTGGGAAAAATGTGGGGACTATTTTAGGTGTTGTAATCTACTTCGCCTATGATGCTATTACTAGAGAAGTTTTACCGAGAATTGTCCCCCTGGACGAAGCGCGTTTGGGTGCTTTCCGCATTATGGTGATTGGGTTAATTTTGATGGTATTAATGATTTGGCGTCCTCAAGGAATCTTAGGGAAAAAGGAGGAACTGACTCTTGGTAAATAGCCAAATAGCGCCACTACTAGCTGCTAGTGGACTTTATAAAAGCTTTGGTGGAATCAAAGCGGTTCAGGATGCGTCCATTGAAGTTATGACCTCTAGCATCACTGGACTAATTGGACCAAATGGAGCGGGGAAAACTACATTATTTAATTTACTCTCGAATTTTATTCGCCCAGATCGAGGACGAGTAATTTTTGACGGTGAGCCAATCGATCATCTACCAACTTACCAAATCGCCCAGCAGGGATTAGTCCGCACATTTCAAGTAGCGCGGACACTCTCGCGCTTGTCGGTATTAGAAAATATGCTATTAGCTGCGCAGAAGCAGACAGGTGAAAATTTTTGGCGGGTACAATTTCAACCATCGGTTGTGGCGCAAGAAGAACATCAGCTGCGCGAGCGAGCTATGTCGATTTTGGCATCTGTCGGTTTGGAGAGCAAAATCCATGAATATGCTGGGGGATTATCTGGTGGACAACGCAAACTGTTGGAAATGGCGCGAGCATTGATGACCAATCCCAAGTTGATTTTATTAGATGAACCAGCTGCTGGAGTTAATCCCAAATTGATTGACCATATATGCGATCGCATCTTGACTTGGAATCGACAAGACAAAATGACTTTTTTAATTATTGAACACAATATGGATGTAATTATGTCTTTGTGCGATCGCGTTTGGGTGTTAGCGGAAGGACAAAACTTAGCTGTGGGTACTCCTCAGGAGATTCAAACTGATAATCGAGTTTTGGGAGCTTATTTAGGTAATTAGGAGTGTAAGAGATGGTTGGCGGAGCTTTTTCAATTTTCAAGCAAATTTAGAGTCAAGCAAATTTTTCTGATTGTTGTGAAGGAATCTGAATAATAAACTCTGTACCTTTCCCAAGAGCAGAAATACACTCAATCTTACCTTTATGTTTATCTACAACAATTTGATAACTGATGGATAATCCCAGACCAGTACCTTCACCTACTGTCTTAGTTGTAAAAAATGGGTCAAATATTTTACTTTGAACCTCAGTATCTATCCCAGGACCATTATCTTTAATAGAAATACTGATTATCTCTGAGCTAATTATATGAGTTGAAATTGTAATTGTACTCGGATTTTTTGCAACTTCTACTTTAGTGCGTTCTCGGTTCAATTCTTCCATTGCATCAATAGCATTACTCAGTATATTCATAAAAACTTGGTTGATTTGTCCCGGATAGCATTCAACTTTAGGTAACTTACCATAGTTCTTGATTACTTCAATAGCAGGATAGCCAGATTTAGATTGGAGCCGATTCTGTAAAATAAGTAGAGTACTCTCAATCCCCTCATGAATATTAACAAATTTCATTCCCACTTCATCTAAACGAGAAAAGTTGCGTAATGTCAAAACAATTTCCCGAATACGTTCTGTACCATTCTTAATAGAAGACATAATTCTAGGCATATCTTCTTTAATGAAATCCAAGTTAATCTCTTCTATAAAATCACTAATTCTTGCTGCGGTATTTGGATATATTTCTTGGTAAAGATTAACTAAATTTAATAAATCAGAAGTATAAACATCAACATAACTTATATTACCATGAATAAAAGTAACAGGGTTATTAATTTCATGAGCCACGCCAGCTACCATTTGTCCTAAACTAGACATTTTTTCTGTTTGAATAAGTTGGGTTTGCATGACTTTTAGTTCATGTAGAGTTTCCTGTAATCGCTGGTTATTCTGATTTAATTCTTGCGTTCTTATAGCTACTTTTTCTTCTAAGTTAGCGTATAGTTGGGCATTCTCCAGAGAAATAGCAACTTGAGAGGAAAGGAGTTTTAAAATTTGTAACCTATCTGCTGTGAATGCTCCTACAATCAGAGAATTTTCTAGATAGAGAATGGCCAGTAGTTTACCTTGATGAATAATAGGTGTACATAAAATGGACTTGACTTGCTTATTTATAATATAAGGGTCTGTCAGAAAAAGACTTTCTGAAGTAGCATCACTGATGACTATATCTTCTCTAGTTTTTTCAACATATCTAATTAGTGATTTTGGTAGCTTTTGATGAGTATCATTTCCGTTAATTTCTTGGAATAATAACTCTTCATCTCCATCTACAGTTTTTTTAGCTTTTATAAACAGACTACCTGCTTTTACTAAAATCAAATATCCCACTTCAGCGCCAGCATTTTCAATCACAATCTCCATCAATTTTTGTAACAAATTATCTAGGATAATTTCTTCAGATAAAGCCTGAGAGGCTTTAATCACTGTAATTAAATCCAATTGATTTGTAGTAGTTGTACTAGAAGAAGTAGTAGAAAGGTGTGTAGATTCTATCTGGTTAACTATTGAGGATTTACTAATTAATTTCGAGTGCTTCGACTCTAATTGTTTGACCTTAGCCTTTGCTCCCCAGTTTGTATAGCCATAGTGAGCTTTTGTCATATATAAAACAGCGAATTCGATTCTCCCCAAAGATAAATAAAACTCGGCTGCTCTTTCATAAGCTAAAGCTTCTTCCTGAATATAGCTAGAATCGTTTGCTCCGCGAATAGCTCTGTCATAATATTCCATTGCGACTACAGTTTGTCCCAGAAGTCGTGCTTTTTCTGCTTCAATAAGATCATATTTATGTTGATGATTAACTGGAGCATGAAATGCCCATTTTTTTAACTTTTCTTGATTCAATTCTACTTCTACTAGGTCGATAGTTAACTTCTCTTCAGTTAATGAGGTTGATTCAGAAGTATGAATATGCAAAGCAAGTAGTGCTAGAGAATGGTAGAAATTGAATTGAACGAAAAGAATAGATCCAGCCATAGCACTTTCATGCGGTTTAGCTACTTGAGCACTTTCAACAGACTGAACATAATTACCCAAAAAATAACAAACAATAACTTTAGCTAAATATACATTAGAAATAATTGTAACATTTTCTGTTAATCTATGTGTGACTGAACTATTAAAAATCTCACCTTCTAGATAGGAATCATTTTTCACTCCTTGGAGTAAATCAAGAATAACTTGTTGGATCAGTAGTATCAGATAAGTAGAATGATCTTGTTTAATACTATGAACTAATTTGAAATATAGAGCTTCTCTTTCACAAATGATAGCTAAGTTTTCTCCAATAAAAAAAATGTGCCAAATAGCTAATGCTGCATTGTAGCCCGCATATTCTAAATCACCTGTTTCCAAACCAATTTGGATACCTTGTTTAAGGGGTTCTATGGTTTCTTTGAGATGCTCTTTCCAGTGTCTAACGAAAACATTATATAAATGGCATATTTTGGCTTTTAACTCATCAATATTGAACTTTTCCAATACCTGCAGAGATAATTTACCAAATCGATAGCCCGATTCAATATCTTGCATTGGTCCACATAAAACTAAGCCATAGGAACCATAAGCATAAATGGCTAAAGGCGAATTTCCATATTGGAGACAGAGATTTACCATAGTAAAAGGAATCAGAGATAGCAGTGCGGGATCTGCTATATAAGCAGCAGGTGTTGCTGTCATTAGCATTCTCATTGCTGCGATTTTACTGGGATCAGTCATAACTGGGAGATTAACTAAATCCTCAATCTTTACTTGTGTTGGTGGACTTTGAGACAAGGTAACTCCTAGCATTTTTAAAACTTCTAAGTCAAGTTCTAATGCTTCTCTTAGCCTACTTTGTGAAATATAGAACTTAATCTTTTTCTCATATACCTTTACTCTATCGAGAATATTTTGGCTATTTTCTATTACGCTCTCAAATAAGGATTCTGCTTGCTCAAAATTAATATTAAGATATTCTACTTCTATTGTTTCTACATGGAGAGATAAAGTTAATTGATAATGAGTTTCCCAACTATTATCAGTTAACATTTCTAAACCCAGGCGAAAGAATTTTACAGCTGATTCATAAGCATTAGATTCTTTAGCCTTGGTTCCAGCCATTAAATTCAATTCAGATAGTTTATATCTTTCAGTTTGATTAGTTATTAACTCAGATCCCATATTCAGTTGGTTAACAATATCAAAAATCTTATCTTCTAATGTCCTATTCTCCAACTTATTCAATAGTAGCTGTCCTATCTTTAAATGGACTTGTTTCTTCTCAGCATCTGGAATGAATATATAGGCTGCTTGCTGGACTCGATCATGCAAGAATTTATAGTCAATGATTAAATCATCTATCTCTTCTATTAACTGTGGTAGTTTGTATTTCTCATCCAAAGGCAAAATCAGACCAATTAAGATTGTTTCCCACAGTATAGATGCTGTTTCTTTCAGCGACTTCTCGCTAATTACAGCGAGTGTATTTAAATCAAATCTATTGCCAATACAAGCCGCTAACTTCAAAATATTTTGTGTATTAGGTCGTAATTTTTGAATTTTACCGAGCATCAAATCAATGACATTATCAGTAATTTCTATGCTGTGAATTTGCTCAATATCCCATTCCCATTCGCCTCTAATGAAATCATATACAAGTAATCCTTCCTGATGAATATACTTGAGTACTTGTGTAAAAAAGAAGGGATTTCCCGCAGTTTTATTGAGAATAAGTTCCGCTAGTGGTTGTGCTTTTTCTAGGCTACAATTCAAGGTGTCTCTAATCAATTCTTCTACATCAGTTAATCTCAGAGGTTGACAGTTTATTGTTCTGATAACTGTATTGACTTTTACTATTTCCTGCAAAACTAAGCTGAGTGGATGTTTAGCATCCACCTCATTATCTCTATAAGCTCCAATAATTAATAGGTTAGTAGTTTCACTGTCTGTAGCTAACAATTGAATTATTTTTAAAGACGCTAAATCTGCCCATTGTAAATCATCTAAGAAAATTACTAATGGATGTGCTTTTTGAGCAAAGACACGAATAAATTTCAAGAAAACCAAATTGAAGCGATTTTGTGATTCCAAGGAATCTAATTCTGGGACTTTGAGCTGTTTACCGATAATTAGTTCTATCTCTGGAATAACATCAATGATAACCTGAGCATTGGGAGCTAAAGCATTCAATAACTTTTTTCGCCACACAGTTAACTGATCTGTACTTTCCGTGAATAATTGTTTGACCAACTCTTGAAAAGCTTGAATTAGGGAAGCATAAGGTATGTTTCGTTTAAACTGCTCAAATTTTCCAGAAATGAAATATCCCCGCTTTTGCACAATTGGTTTATGAACTTCATTCACCAAGGCTGATTTACCAATCCCAGAATAACCGGTAACTAGGATTAACTCTTTACTTCCTTGACTCACATGTGCAAATGCAGTTAATAAAGTATTGATTTCCGCTGCTCGACCATAAAGTTTCTCAGGAATATCTAGTAATCCTGATTTATCTTGTTGACCTATTTTAAAATCAGCTATATGAGCAGTCGATTCTAGCTGATGTAGACATCTTTCTAAATCCGCTTTTAGTCCAAATGCACTTTGGTATCTCTGTTCAGCAGTTTTGCTGAGTAATTTCATCACAATGGCTGAAATTACTGGTGGAATATCTGGTTTTAATTCTGATACTGGATCTGGTTGTTTAGCAATATGGCAATGTACTAATTCCATCGGATCAGCCACATTAAACGGTAATCTACCTGTGAGCATTTCATAGAAAGTTACGCCTAATGAATATAAATCTGTACGATAGTCAACCGAGCGATTCATTCTCCCTGTCTGCTCTGGAGATATATAGGCTAAGGTTCCTTCCAGTAAACTGGAATTATCCAATTGAGGTTTTTCTTTAGAGAGCCGAGAGGAAATAGAGAAATCGATTATTTTGACTAGACGTTCTGACCAGTTAACTAAAATGTTGAGTGGTTTAATATCTTTATGAATAATTTGTTGTTGGTGTAACTCTCCCAATGATTGGGAAATCTGTATGGCTATTTGCAGAAAATCATGTAACTCTATTTTTTGAGTTTTGATCATTTGGTCAAGGGATACACCATCAATATTTTCTAATATAAGAGCAAAGCGATTATTATATTTTTCTAAGTTATACGCTTTGACAACACCTGCTATATTTAAGTTTTTCAGGATTTCATATTCATGTTTTATTCTGGCAATATCTTGCAAATTGGGATACTCTATACTGAGTATTTTAATTACTACTAAACTACCATCATATTCTCTTCTTGCTCTATAAATGCTTGTTTTTCCTTCATTAAAGATTAATTCTAGTCCTTGGTAGTTAGCTAAATTTAACATCGTTTTAAGTACTAATAATACGTTATTCGCTAAGATTGGAGAATCCGATGATTTCCATGTTTTAGCCGGATGAAGAGTGTTGGTAATTTTATAGATACTTGGCTTTACTTAGGATATCAGTTATTAATTACGAATTAACTTAAGCCGCTTTAACTTACTATGTATCGCATCTACAACTGTTTCCACCACCTTAACTCTAGCGTAATACTTGTCATTAGCTGCTACAATTGTCCAAGGAGCCGTTGGGGTAGTAGTACGCCCAATTGCTTGATTTACAGCCACTTCGTAAAATGACCATTTTTCCCGATTGCGCCAGTCTTCAGCAGTTAGTTTGTATTGCTTAAAAGGATCATCTTTACGCTCAATAAAGCGATTAAGTTGCTCCTCTGGACTAATATGGAGCCAAAACTTGACTAGAACATAACCTGCGTGAGTTAATTCGGCTTCAAACTCATTGATTTCCTGATAGGCTCTGCGCCATTCTATTTCTGAAGCCAAACCTTCCACCCGTTCCACTAATACTCGTCCATACCAAGAACGGTCGAAAATGCCAATCTTTCCAGCAGTGGGTAACTGTCGCCAAAATCGCCACAGGTAATGATGCGCCTTCTCTTCATCTGTAGGCGCACTAAAGGGATGGACGAAGTAACTTCGAGGATCGAGGGTATCAGTCAGACGTTTAATAGCTCCACCTTTACCCGCTGCGTCCCAACCTTCAAATATTACTAGTACGGGGATTTGCTCCTGATAAATACTCAATTGTAACTTGCGCAATTCTACTTGTTGTTTGGCTAGCTTTTCTTCATATTTAACTTCAGACAAACAGCTATGCAAATCTACTCGTGCTAGTAAATCTAGTTCTGTAGATTCTAAATGCTCTTGTGGAGGTAAGGCTAAAATAGGAACTTGGATTTGTAGTCTATCCAATGCTGTAGTTAAACTCGCAGCCAGCTGTTTTAACACCTTCATCCGCGCCCAGCGCTGTGAATCACCTTCTACTAAAATCCAAGGAGCGCTACCTGTACTAGTTTGAATCAGCATCTCCTCAGCTAGAGCTACATAGCGGTTATAGTGTTTTTCTTGGAGCCAATCTTCTTTTCTCACCCGCCAAGCTGTTAAGGGGTGTTTAGCATATTTCTTCAACCGACTATGCAATTCTTTCTGGCTCAGATGGAGCCAAAATTTAGCTATTACTACTCCATCATCCACCAATTGACGTTCAAAGGAATTAATCTGTCCCATCAATGTGGGAACTTCGATGTTATTTACCCGCTCGAATAAGCGATCTTCCAATACATGGGTATACCAACTATGATAGAAGATAGCGATCGCCCCTTTTTGGGGTAATTTTTGCCAAAACCTCCACAAGAATGGGTATTGACTTTCATCTGGGGTGGGAGACAAGATAGGATGGACTTGGAATCCCCGAGGGTCCATGTGAGCCACCATTTGCTTGATCAATTTTCCCTTTCCAGAAGCAGCCCAACCCTCTAATACTATAATTACAGGCAATTTTTTTTCCCAACAAGCATTGGCGAGCGATCGCAGTTGTAGCATGAGCCTATCTATCTCGGACTGATAAGTCGCTTTATCCAGAGAAAGAGTTAAATCCATCGTATCTAACATATCTAACATAACTAACATAAAAATTTATAGAATCTACCCAGAACCGAAGTTAGGCTTTAATCAAATATTAACCAAAATATTAACCAAATATTAACCATGAAAACTTTAAACAAGAGGAAAGGCTGGAGCGATAGCCCTTTTCGGGTAGGATTATCCTTTAACCAACTACAAGCATTTGACTTAATCCATGAATGGTACGACACAAAGCCAGAAATACCTTTTGTGCTCAGAGGCTTTGCTGGTACTGGTAAAACCTACTGTATCCAACGAGTAATAAAATCCTTACAAGATTGCTTTTATCGTCAGCAAAAAGGGAAAATAGCTCCTCTCAATATAGCACTTTGCGCCCCGACACATAAATCTCGACATGTATTAGACGCGATGGCTGACGCAGCTGGTTTAAAAATACATGTAGCGACACTTCACAGTCTCCTCCATTTGATTCCTGGGGAATATGACGAAAATGGTAAACAGCAATTAAAGAAAAACACATTTACACGGGAACCACACTACTCCGAATTTGATTTAGTCGTAGTTGATGAATCTTCCATGTTAGGACAAGATTTACTCAACGCCATCCCTTCTCATATCCCGACAATTTTCATGGGAGATCCAGCCCAGTTACCACCTGTAGAAGATGGAGTCGAGGCATCCCCTGTATTTAGTTTACCTATGGGTATAGAATTAACGGAAGTTATGCGCTATCAGGGGGTAATCGCTGAATATGTCACTGCACTTAGAGAAGATTTAACAGCCCAGTTTCCCCAAAGACTACACACTAGAGGAAATCTTGTTAAATTGCCGTTTGACGATTGGATCCAAAAAGCAATTGACCTGTACAGACAAGACCGCTCTTCTGTAAAAGTTTTGGCTTGGACGAATAATCGAGTCAATATCCTGAATAAAGAAATCCGTGTTGCTCTCTATCCTGACGCAGAAGAAATTGAGGAAGGGGAAATCCTATTTGCCAAAGAGCCAATTTTTGTCAGAGCAGATGCGGGAGAAAGAAAGGAAATCTTTATGAATTCTTGCGCTGAATGTCAGGTGGTGGGATTTAAAGAATATTCCGGTACGCGCCATTATCTTGTACCTAACCCGTTTAAGATTTATAGAATTGATGTGGTCAATGATATGGGAAGAAAAGCTTCTTTGTCTATGATTCACAGGGATTCATGGGAATTCATTAAAACGGTAGTCGCTACAGAACAAAAGCGGATATTAACGTTAAAGGTTAATGAAAGAAAAACCGCCTGGCGCGAATATTATGAGTTTTTGGAGAGTTACAATTTAGTCGTCAAAGGCGGATTAATGCACCGTCTCCAATATGGTTATGCAATAACTGTACATCAGTCTCAGGGTGGGACTTTCCCCAATTGTTTTGTAGATACATCAAATATATTTGGCTGTCAGGATAAGTTAATGCGCAATAAACTACTCTATGTTGCTTATACGCGAGCCGCTAATTTCCTCTTTTGTTGTAGCAAGTGGTAATGGTTTTTTGCAACCTTTTCTAGAGAAAATCAGTCTAAATTTAGAGAACTTTAAATATCAATAACTGGCTAAAGATGAAACCTCAGTACTGGATATTGTCATTATTTATTTTATTGGTGGTAATTCAACCAAGCTTTGCTGCGCCGATATCGGATGACCAAAAAATCATCCATCTGATTAACCGGCTCAGTTTTGGTTCTCGACCTGGAGAGATTGAAAGAGTTAAATCTCTGGGAATAGATGGCTATATTAAAGAGCAAATTTCACCAGAATATATTCCCGAATCACCTAGCTTGACTAGTAAACTTGCACAACTAGTAACGCTGAATATGAATCCAGTACAGCTAAAGCAATATGCGGAAGCTCCCCCAAAACCTACTCCAGATGCGAAAAAAGCTGCTGATAAGAATGCAAGACAAGTATTAGATGAAGCGATCAAATCAAGACTTCTCCGGGCGTCCCTGAGTAATAGACAACTCCAAGAGGTGATGGTGGATTTTTGGTATAACCACTTTAATGTCGATGTGAGTAAAGGGAGCGATCGCTATTGGGTGGGAGCTTACGAAGAAGAAGCGATTAGACCACATGCTTTAGGTCGGTTCAGGGAACTATTAGGCGCGACTGCTCACCATCCCGCCATGTTATTCTATTTAGACAATTGGCAAAATTACGCTCCCAATCACCCTGACCCACGACGTAAATATCAAAGTGTGAATGAAAACTATGCTCGTGAGATCATGGAGCTACATACATTGGGGGTAGATGGTGGTTATGCTCAACAAGATGTGGTTAGCTTGGCTAGGATTTTAACAGGATGGGGATTAAGTGGACCTAATCAGCATGTAAATAATGATTCGGGATTTTACTTCGACCCTAAACGCCATGATATGACCGATAAAGTTTTTCTGGGACACATAATTAAAGGTAGCGGTCAAGCTGAGGGAGAAGAAGCCCTGGATATTCTAGCCCGCAATCCCGGTACTGCTCACTATATTAGTTATAAACTAGCTCAATATTTTGTGGGCGATAATCCACCTGTTGCTTTAGTTAAGCGGATGACACAGCGCTATCTTGTAAGTGATGGTTATATTCGGGATGTTCTCGAAGCTCTGTTTCATAGTGACGAATTCTGGGATGCTAAAAACTTGAATAACAAGTTTAAAACACCCTACCAATATGCAGTTTCTGCAGTAAGGGCGACAGGAATCGACATCGATAATACTAAGCCTCTGTCCGACTTGTTACAACAATTAGCAATGCCACTTTACGGTTGTCCCACTCCAGATGGTTATAAAAATACTCAAGATATCTGGTTAAATCCTGATTCAGTATTACGCCGACTCAGTTTTGTGACGGACATGGCTAATGGACGTTTACCCTTGGTAACTCAACCAGTTGACCAGAATAAAGATAAAGATAATCCACATATGCTCAGTCGATTGAAAACCCCAGCCCCAGCCCCAAAACCCCAGCCGATTCCAGTGGATGCTGGACAACTAAAAGCCACTCTGGGCGACATTTTTTCAGCTAAAACCAAAAGTGCGATCACCTCTAGTCCCCCTCAAATGCAAGCAGAATTAATTTTAGGTAGCCCAGAATTCATGCGGCATTAGAACCAGGTGATAAGAGTTGTATCATTTTAGTATATCGTCAAAGATAATACTTTGGCGGCTAGCTATTATAATGTAAATAAATCTACTTCAAGAAAGACAGTTAAGCTAAATTAAGGTTGTATAATTTACTAAACTCCTCCAAAGTCGAAAATCTGAGATACTGGCCGGCTTTTGTTTCCTTGATAAGGGGCGTATGTGGCAACAAGAAAAAAAAGATACTTCAATTATTAATCTTGCCTTATTGCTGGCTTTTGCTACTACCCCTATGGCAGTAGCTTTGTTTATGTCGATGCCTGTATTGGCAAAATCTACGACCTATACCTCCTTCTTTCCTCTACCGCAGACAGTCGAGAAGGGGACAATAATTCGGGTCGATGGTTCTAGCGACTTAATGAAAATCAACCAAAGCCTCAAGGAAGACTTTGAGCAGCAGTTTTATGGCACAAAGATAGACATTGGTGTGAATGGAAATGAAGCAGCGCTAAAAGCTTTGCAGGATGGCAAGATTGATGTAGCTGCAATTACTCGTAAACTTACACCAGAGGAGAAATCTCAAGGTTTAGAGCAAGTCATACTTTACCGAGAAAAGATAGCGATTATAGTTGGTGTGAATAATCCTTTTCAGGGTAGTTTGACTAAGAAGCAATTAGCTGGGATCTTTACTGGGGAAATTCGAGATTGGTCACAACTGGGGGGGACTGCGCGTCCAATTCGAGTGATAAATTATCCTCCAGATAGCGATATTCGGAATGCATTTCAAAGTTCCTCTATCTTTAAGACCAAAATTGGTACAGGTGTCAATGTTACAGAATTACCATTAGAGAATATTACTGAAATTATCCAGAAGCTAGGTAATGATGGCATTAGCTATGTCTTGGCTAACCAAGTATCACAAGTGCAAAATGTCCGGGCTATTCAATTGAATTCTACGGATTTAAATCAATCAAATTCTAGTATTTCTATGCCTTTGGTCTATGTTTACAAGAAAAATCATAGCCAGGGAGTATCTAGTTTTCTAGGGTTTACCCTAGGAAGACCTGGACAGGAAGCAATAGATACAGCTAGAAAGATTGAATCATCGTCAGTTGCCATTAGTGCGCTACAAAGCTTTGCTATGGAAACTTTGCCAGAAAACTACAACGAGAGTTCAAATTATTTAAAGCCAGAGGTGTCACCTACAGTAACTAATGCTGTTACTACATCAATAGCGACTGTAGCGCCTACTTCAATACGTACCCCAATACCGACTACTCCAACACCAACAAATGCAGCTACCTTAGCTCCCACATCAGTAGTTCCCACATCTGTCCCTACTGGTTTTAACGTTACCAATAACGAGCAGCAATTTGTACAACCGCTCAGTCACTCTACCGAAGAAAAGAATGGGCTACTGATGTTTTTTTTACCTTGCTCCTTACTTGGCTTAGGAGCAGTTTTAGCTTTACGTTTGATACGTAGAAAGCGAACAACAGCATATGAGGAAACAGAAACTGATTACTCGGATTACTCAGTCTCAGATGCTAGTTTGGTACTGGATAATCAACAAAATAATAGTAATGGTGCTGTTAAATTAACTGTAGATACAGCTATACCGCCCTCTAATAATGTAGCGGATAATCTTTCTCCAAATGGAGTTGCTAACTTAGAGCAAGTTGCTAAAAACGATCAAGAAGATTTGCAAGATTCCGAACAGTCAGATTCTCTCAATTCTGGAGAAGTTATATGGGACATAGAAGCACCAGTAGCTGTTGTGAGTACACCTACACCTTATCACCAAATTCTCAATATTCCAGAACTAGGATTTGGAGAAGAATTCACGAACTCGCTACTAGAACCTCCTGATATCCCAGCAGTAGCAACGGTGAATAATTCTCCTACTTCGTTGTCGGAGTTATTGGGTATCCCAGCAGTAGCAACGGTGAATAATTCTCCTACTTCGTTGTCGGAGTTATTGGGTATCCCAGCAGTAGCAACGGTGAATAATTCTCCTACTTCGTTGTCAGAGTTATTGGGTACCCCAGCGGTAGCAACGGTGAATAATAGTGATTCTCCTACTTCGTTGTCGGAGTTATTAGATGTAGCAGCATTAACTATTGATAATTCTGCTAATAATTCTGCTTCTGCTTTATCGAAGTTAATAAACTCACCAAGAGCATTATCCATTAATGATCCTCCTTCCGCTTTATCGGAATTATTGGATGTGACAACAGTAGGATCTATTGATAGCTCTCCCTCCTACTTATTGGATTTACTAGATTTACCAGTAGTAATACCTATTGATAATTCTCCATCTGCTTTATCAGAGTTACTTGGTGTACCAGGGGTACAACCAGATGTAAATGTAGCAGATTCTCTTTCTGATTTAGATTTTCCAGAAATTGGAGAATCAGAATCAGATACAGCGGATTTACTCACTGATTCCCTTTCTAATCTAGATTTTCCAGAAATTGGAGAATCAGAATCAGATATAGCGGATTTACTCACTGATTCTCTTTCTGATTTAGATTTTCCAGAAATTGGAGAATCAGAATCAGATATAGCGGATTTACTCACTG
>Ga0116231_10000413_pt1 | contig 72364 bp, 37 predicted proteins | sample S1TSphgellanicum_2_FD_89695 | JGI IMG/M metagenome (GOLD analysis project Ga0116231, IMG submission 89695) | Host-associated microbial communities from peat moss isolated from Minnesota, USA - S1T2_Fd - Sphagnum magellanicum MG | ecosystem: Host-associated > Plants > Peat moss > Unclassified...
ATGAAGATGAAGAGGTACAGTATTCTATTTTTCTTTTGATCTTTTATATGTAAACAAAATTTAAAGTTTTGTTTATTTATTTAATGTTTTATTGTTGTTTTTTTTTTTTTAATATTTTTTGTTTTTTTTTTTTTTTTTTTAATAATGTGACTAATAGGTCGTTATCTTCTTAAATTTTTCCCATAAATTTTGTTAATTATATGAATCCTTTTGATAGTCCTTTGCAAAATTGATTCCTTCTGATGCAATAGGTGTTCATTTTCAAAAGTCCTAAATCAAAATTTAAAACTTAAAATTTTATCAAATGAATTTTTTATTTGAATTCCTTAACATTCATATGAATGACAAAAGAACAACTTGTCACGATTATCATGGTTTTAAATGGTAAAACATAAATATTTTTCCAATCATGACTAGTTTTGAAACCCATCTAACATCCTTTTTGGCTTGTTTTATTGTGATTGCACCCATTCAAGTTCATGTAACTTTTTGATTGAATTTAGTGATTCAAATGCAAGCTTTGGTGGGAATCCAATATGCTTACAAATGAGGGAAATTGCATGTTCTTTAAGGTCATTAATGTGTTTTGTGTTTCCATAAAAAATGGTTGTACATTGAAGGTTGAAGTCATGTTTGTGCACTTAAAAAATCGTTTGTATCCAAAACATTAAATATTGTAATCCAACATTAAATAACCATCATATTTATCAAAAAAATCTTAAATGTGAAGTGGACTAAAATATTGTTCTATTGTACTATTTGACACCCTATACTAAACACTTATGTTGTGTCCCTAGGTATAAGTTTGGTAAAAATGTAATTTTTTCCTATTATCAATTTTTTTTTTAATGAAGTGGTTTGGAATTTTCTTCTTAATGTGCTACCATCCACTTATGACCAAACACCTTCCATATAAGATTGAGCAATGATTTTTTTTTTAATTGCAAGGAATGACTCCCATCATCAAACACATTTCTATTTTAGGTTGGGATGCAAATAACACCCAAATGATCTAAATTTATCCTATGGCCGAACACAAAATAATCTTCCCCCGGTAAGAATTATAAAAAACTAGATCGAAAGTTTTCACAACATGGGTTAGATCATGGGGTGTGAAACGCATGCTAGCCAATGTAGTTGAACTACATTGACCAACCTATGTTTGAACTTTTGCCCTCATATGTCATTGACATGTGTTCAGTGATGGACTATGCTACCCTATTGCAAACCCATTACGACTTAGCTATGGATGAATGACACTTCAATTAGCAAGGTTCCAACCTTGGTAACCTATCTGGTAGACCATGTATACTTTCTCCTCACATTACATATGTAAATGGATAAGTATCATAGGTAAGTAGGTAGGGAATGTAAGGCCTGCTTTACACTAGGAGTTAGGGCCAATGTTCAACCCAAATCAAGCATTCCTATTGCTGCAAAAGCTGAAATCAGCCCCAAGGGCTTTACACTACGAGTCAAGGCTGAGCTAGCAAAAATCTTTTCAATCTGCCCAAAGTTGCTAATAAATGTTGAGCTTTATGGCCTTGTATTGGCCCCACGGCTGGAAAAAGGATACCATTGAATTTGGGAGACCAATTTGCAACCCTTGGGGCCAAGCCAATGTTCCAGCATTTATTAATATCATGACATCAATGTTCTAGCATTTATTAGTAAAGTGGTCACAACTCGACGCACAGGTGATGCACTTGGTGGCTAATAGGTATGTAGATACATGTGGATAGTTAGTACATTGGTTAGCTATGGGATAGGAATATAATGAAAAACTGTTTCTTGCATACCATCATGCATGGTGTGCTGGTGGGTGTGGGCTCAGTCTGGCCTGGGCGGGATAGGGGAGTGGATTTGTGTGTTTGATCCCTGGTGAGGAAGTTGGGCTCTTATGGCCCAAATGATTGTTTCAAGGGATTGCCCGGCTGCTTTTCTTTGTCAGTGGAATCCGTGGCTGCTTCTGCAGCAGCAGTTCTAATATGTTGCCAGTGTGGTGGGTGACTTGTTCTGGAGCTTTAGAAATCATTTGGCATGCAATCTTGGGTTTATTTTGATGTGTGTTTTCTTTTGTTTCTTTTGTGGTCTTTATTATCATGTGCCAGAAACTAGCCATTATGTTGATTTTTGACAGTACCTTTGACTGGTCTTGATGACAGAATTTGCTTGGAGTGAGTATCCATGATCATTTGATGGGTTGAAAAAAGAAAATTTTCTGCTTTTCTTCTGATATTTCATAACAAAGGATGTATTGCAAAAATAAAAATAAAAGGTATTTTGCTTTCCTCCTCCCCGCCTTCCCCCAAAATCATGTTGCACACCTGAAATACTCATTGCACACTTTTTCTGTACAAATGTTTAAGAAACATATTTGGTAGAACTTTTAAAGCACGTTTGGAAACAAAAAAACTTGAGTCATCATTTTCCTCTTTCATTACAAGAACAACATCATTGAGGAAAAAACTGCAATATTAGATACGCAAGAAAATATATTTTGAAATGTCAATTTTGAACAATTTTGAAATGTCAATCTGTTTTTCTAAATGCTAAAAAAACAGAAAGGAAAACTTGATTATGCAATCTTACATTCACAACGATTTTGGTATTCGATGTTTCCATTGACATCAAACATAATTTGCACATCATGTCATTGGTCAGTACAAAGTGCATTTCAACACATAAAATTTGATGTATGAAAGAGGATAAATCAACAATGAAAATGAAATATCATTGGGAGAATATACACTTTTAGATGAGGATTACTCACTCAAATGTACATTAAAATCTATTTAGTCTCATATCCCTCTCCATACTCCGATAATAACAGTTACATTGCTAAAAGAGAATGTGGTTTTTCTCACACAATAAGTCGTGGTTCATGACACATGTGTGAAGTAAATTTTGTGGTTTCAACCATTGCAACATGTATAATATGTGGTGTTCATTGTGACATATCACAATTAACATCATGGGTGCAATAACATAAATAGGAGCATAGAAAATGTAACCAATGTTTGGTCTTTTCATGTTTTAATATTAAATTTTGTACTAATGTTGTAAATATTTAATGTCTTTACATATAAGGTTTTTAATATATTATGAAAACATGTGGAATAATTTTAATTGAATCTAATGAGTATAAATTATTCAAAAGAACCCATAAAGCAATGTACAACTAATGATTCCACTATTTTTTCATTTTTAAACTTGAAATGCATTCAAAATGACATAATCATGTGTAATAATTATTCATGTTTTTACATAATAATATAATATGTCATGATTAAAAAGTGAATATTTTTTACCGTTGCAAAAATCATGGATTTGTAATCCATCACCATAACCAATTCCAATTTGTCACATCACCTCACCAAGCATTCCCACTACTTTTGAAATAGTCAAAAATTAATCACCCAAAGTAGCAAGATTGATTCCTATTATTTTGTTTGCACCCCCCACATATTGTATAGTGTAATGGATGACATCCCAAAGTTTGTCCCACACACTTCATGAACCATGACCTATTTGTTAGAAAACCCACATTCTTTTGTAGTGAAGCTAAAACTTAGTTTGGCATTTCAATTGGGCTCAATTTTGAACTAGTTTGTCAAAAGTGCTTTGGGTTCTTTTTGCATCTTTTGAAACTTGATTCCTGTTTTGATTCATGAAAACAATTTTGAAATGTAATCTTATTCATTAACCACACTCTTGGAATGAATTGATCATTTGTGAAACATGCCTTTTGATGGGTAAATCAAAATTGATTTTCGTCATTTTTTTTCCATTTCACACTGAAAAATCTCCAAGCTTTCACATGAATTTTTTGACAAATCACATGTTTAATGATATCTATAGGATGGGTTACCTATATTTTTTACGACAAACATAGGGGATATTTATAGGATTTAAAGTTTGATTATTATCATAATTGTTAGAATTTTAGCTAATGTAAAATGTGGAATTTTTAAAATGTCAAAAGTGAATAATTTTACCCAACACAAAAATTACACAAAGTTATTAATGGGCAAGAAATTTTTTTTGCACCCAAACTCAAGGTCATTTTATTTTTTTGTCAAGTTGTAGTGCATGTTGCAAAACCCATTCCTACTTGTGAACTCTTTCATGTTTTATTTTTTATGATGAAATTAGAGGGGAATGTGCAAGTGTGTAAAAGAAAATATATATATATATATGTGTGAAGAAATAGGTGCATGGAAAAATAAAAATAAAAATGTTATGTCCAAATAATAAATCAAACACATGCACTTGGAACCTTGTAACAAACACATGTTTAGAAATTGTAAGCATTTTTTGAAGTGCGTTTGTATGCCACACACAAGGGAAAATTACAATTTGGTTGGATTCAATTGAAAATGGAAACCCAAGCTACACTAAACTTTCCATGCAAGGTTTAGTGGCTTCAATATTGGTAGGCGCAAATTATACTTAGATTTTCTTTCTACCAAACAAATTGTACACATAATAGCACTTAAATCACATATAATCTGTTAATCTAAACCATTCAAGTTTATTTGTAGACTATATTCACACATTATTTTCATTATTGCTATTGTTCCATTATTTCCCAAATTCTTGATTATTCTTGATAATCTGAATTTTTAATCAAATTTTAATTATTACATTCAGAGTGTATTCACTATTTTTTCATTAATATTCTACTGTTTTCTTTACTTAAAATTGAACATATCAAACATTTATAATATAAAAATGTAGAAATTGTAAATGAAAAATAAGAAAATATGTGGTTCATAGCCCAACAGAACTCTAAATTACATATTGTGTCTTTATGATCTTCTCCAACAACTCTCTAAGTTTGTCTATTTGTGAAAAAAAACAATCCCCCTAACCTTCATCACAATTAACATCTAAATCCTAAATCCTTTCTCTCCAAAAAAAATTTGAAAATCAGATTTAAATAAATGTCTTAATTTTGTCTTGTTAAATCTTTGCCATTCACTTGGTAACAAATATGTTTTGTAACTTCAACATGAAAATTGCAATGTTAGTAGTTAGTGTTTAGTAAGATGAAAGATATCTTCTATGATTGTTTGATGATGTGAGAGGCATTTTTAAAACCTTTTTCATTTTAGCCATTTCCCACATTTTGTCACAAGACGAGATTCTAGTGTATGGTTAGTGTATACTAATGCTTCAAGTAATTTGAACATGAAGCTCCAAGAAAGGCAAAAATCATTATATCTTGTACCTTGAAAGTTCACCATATTCATGAACTAAAGCCATAGCCATAAACTAAAGTGTAAAAACCTTAACTATATACACCCTCTTTTCATGGATGCCATCATTTGTTGTAGCCTTAGCCTTGGGCTTACGACAAAGGCTAGAAAAAAACAATGGAAACTAATCAAAAGTAGTCAAAAACAAGGTAGGCACCTAAGTACACTCCCTTGGTGAGAAACAAATGTGTAGAAATGCAAGAAGCGAGTTCCAAAGTGTCCCAAATGTATTTTCACTTTTGGGAATTTTGAGTCCTAAGGTGTTTTACAACCTTGGAACAAGGTTTAGGATCAAACCTTATCCAAGTTGGGCCTTCTTTAAATCATTGAAAGGTTTTTTAAAAATAAGATACTCATGTGGGGTCACATTGAGAAAAAAATGATCTATAGAAGGAATTATGGCCATTTAAATAGTGAGAGTCACATTACCAAAATGACTCTTGGCTAGTTATTCAAACTTGTGAAGGTTCAAATCATTTTGATTAATGAATGTAATACATTTTTGATAATATCTTTTCAAAGGCTACAATATTGTCTTTTGGATCTTTGGAATCAAATTCCATAATCAAAGATGTTATAATCTTACAAAGTAATGAAACTCATAACTTGGTAGTTTCAAAACTCCCACTTGGGAGTCCTTGAGAATTTTTGTCATTTTGATGTCATCCGCATTCCCATGCATAAAGTACATTATAGAAAGGAGAATGGTGATTCTTTTCAAGTCCAAGCCATGATGCACTATCTTGTGAATTTGTATTAGCCTAGTACTCATTCGTGCATCAATTTTGTCACAACTCTAGCCTTGTCTCCTCACCAAGCCAAGCCCAAGGTTAAAGCATGAGGAGGGAAATGGGTTGGGAACATGTCCTAAGACTTAAGCACATCTCCATAAGTGTGGGAAAGTGCAAGGAAGTGAATGTCAACACTTTCAAGTGGATTCCCACCTTGGTAGTTAAAGTTCCATAATTGCCCCAAACATTTGTGACAAGGTTTGAGGGAAAAAATCTTGTCCAAATTCAGCCCTTTGGACCATTGGAAAATGAATTTTCATTGTAGATTTGGAGATTTGAAACACAAATTATGGCCACAAGAACGACCAAAAATCAAATTAGCCATTTGATTGTTAATCAATAGGACTTGAAAACACTATATCACAAATCATGGTTTTTTAAAAAGTTCAAGTTGACTCATTTGTTATTTTTGACTAATGGATATGTACATTTTTATTAAAGGCCAAGGACTTGAATGACACATGTATTTTTTGACTGATCAACTTGATTATAATGGTTTATTTAACTACATATATATAGTCAAATTGTGTAACTTTAGTCAAAATAACTAATGAATTTTGTCAAGTTGACCATTTAATCAAAATGGCCAATGGTCTTTAGTCAAAACGACCAATGGTTTTTAGTCAAGTTAAACATTTATTCAAGATGGCCAATGATTTTTAATCAAAATGATCAATGGTCTTTAGTTCAATTGAACATTTTGTCAAAATAGTCAATAATCTTTAGTCAAATGTGACATGGTCTCCTACCTTATGTGTCTGTTTCCTACCTACTCACCCACCTATTTATCTAACTAACTACTTACCTATCTACCTATACCTTCTCACCTACCTACTTATGTACTTATTTATATTTTTTCACCTTCATACACGTATTTACGTACCCACCTACCTACATATTACTTACCTACTTATCCATTCATTTACTTACCTAATTTAACCATTAGGTGTAACCATTCGCATTAAGTTTAACCATTATGTTTAACCATTAAAATTGGCATTAGGTTAAACTAAAGTTGAACCATTATATTTGGCCATTAAATATAGCTTAAGTTTAGGCATTATGTTTAAGCAGTAGATTTATTTATAAAGTTTAACTTAAGTTTAACCATTAAATTTTGCCATTAAGTTTAACCTAAATTTAGCCACTAAATTTAACCAAGGTTTAGTCATTATGTTTAACTATTAAATTTCACCACTAGGTTTAGCCTAAGTTTGGCCATTGTGTTTAGCCAAGGTTTAATTATTATGTTTAATCTATAAATTTAACCATTATGTTTAACCATTATGTTTAGTTAAGGTTTAATTATAATATTTAGACACTAAATTTAACCATTAAGTTTATCAACTAAATTTAATAACTATATTTAATTATTAGATTTAGTTGTTAGGTTTAACCACTATGTTTAACCATTAGATTTAATCATTAGGTTTAGTCAAAATTTAGCCATTATGTTTAGCCATTACATTAAAGCACTAAGTTTAACCACTTGATTTATCCATTATGTTTAGCTTAATTTTAGCCATTGTCATCTAGTTTTAGTCATTATGTTTAATGATGTGAAATAAACATGTGAAATAAAAAAACTTAACAAATGTTGAACATTTACGATGGTGTAGTCCATTGGTAAGGACTTGGTTTATCATTGTGCAAGTTTAAGGTTTGATTCCTTATATTTGCAACCTATATGCATGCTTAAAGGGCTAAGGTAGGTAGGTTAGACTAAGGTAGTTTGGTGAAGTTTGATTTGGTTAAATAGGTTAGGTTAGCACCTACCTACTTAAATGTTTTTTTCGACCTACCTAAACCTATTTACTTCCTATTTACCTAGTTATTTACCTAACTACCTATTAGTTTTAAAAATAATAATCCAAAAATGATTTTAATTTAGGTATAAATTTGACCCAATCAAATGGTTTATTATCTACTAATCAAATACTTAATCATTCTATCAATGCAAATGATAGGGTCCAAATTGACTACCCAATCATGTTAAGTCCAAATTGACTTGTCCATATTGATGTGGTGGTTTTTTATGCATATCATTTTGAGTATTTTTTGACTAGAAAACCCAATAAAAAAAAAACCATAAATTATAGTAATGAAAATAAGGGTCAAATGTTTTTTTACTGGAATGTGCAATATGGTGTCAGAAAGGTCTCTTCATGGGTTATAAGTTTGCCTTTGAAAACTTTTCAATTTGAGTCTATATTTTAAGAGCTATGAACCCACAAAATTGTAAAACTCATAACTTCATAAAATTGAAAATTTTTTAGACTCTCATTTTGGAGACGTGGAAATTTTTATCACTTCAATGTAACCCATGCTACGAATCACAAAGTACATTATAGAGAGAGAATAATGAACCCCTCACAAGTTCAAGCCATGGTGAATCTTGTGAGTGCGAGGTGTTTGTGATTTATTTTTACACCATCTTGGTTTCAATTCAAATTAACCACATTTTTTTTTGGTTTGTATAAATTGAATTCACCTTCACCTCACATTTGTGAGGTCATCATATAATCCCATCTCAAAGTTCCCACACCTTTGATTAGGGAATTGACAAGTTTTTAATTTTTCATACCACTTGATAAACCTAGATGTGCATCACTTTGGATTTAATTTGTGCTAATCACATTTTTTTTGGTTTGTGAATTGACTTCACCTTTGATTCAAGCTTATGAGTTCATTTCTAATCACATCCTAAAGTTTCCACGCCCTCTCTCTTTGTGGGAGTTAGGGAATGCACTTTGGGTTTGCATTTGACTGGAAAAAAATTTAAATGAATGATTTTATACCCTAAATACTTGACAAACTTAAGGGTGCATCAAATTTGGCTCTAATTGTACTAACTTTCTTTTTCTTGTTTTGTGCAAATTATCTTCCTGTTGAATTCAACTTAATGAACTTGGATCCTAATCCCATCCCAAGGATCTGAAACTTTTGTCTTTATGAGTGTTAAAGAATTAAACACCTTGGGCTTGGATTCCACTACAAACTAAAATTGAAAATCAATTCCTAATTTTTTACCCTTGATACCTTTTAACAAACATAGGGGTACATCATCATTGAATGTGAATGGGATAATAGAAACCAACTATACCATTGTCACTAGAATAGGATAAACTATGTTAATTACTTAAAAGATAGTGGGATTGTTTGTTGGGATGATGTAACAAATTGTAATGGTTACATAATGTGATGGATTAGAAGATCCATGATTTTTATGGTGCCCAAAAAATTTCATTTTTTTCATGACATGTCATGTTATGATGCAAAGGTTTAAATAATTATTGTATATGATTATGTAATTTTGAAGGTATTTGAAGTCTTTTTAAAAATGAAGAAAGCAAGAAAATCATTGGTTATAATGTTTTATGTGTGCTTTTAAATATTATGTACTCATTAGATTCAATCCGAATTATTCAACACATTTCCATAATATATTAAAAAGGACATTGTGTAAAAATATTCTAAAAACTTGCAAGATTAAAAAAAAATTGACAATAAAACATGAAAAACCAAATGTTAATTATACATGTGTGGTGGCTCCTACTAATGTGGCTACACCCCATTGACATTGAACATATCAAAGTTACTACCATTGTCAAAACATTCTATGGAATTGTAAAAAAACCATCCCATCACACATAGTTGCAAAAAAAATTGTTGGTGCTTTCTTTGCCTTAAAAACTCCAAGAGAAAGATTAAAAAATACAATTGAGCCAAAGTAGCATAACATTTAATTGTGAGTAGCATAGTCTTCAAGAAACTCCAAGCTTCCTAGGAATATAAATAATAGAACAATGATAATATATAAAGAGTATGTAGCCTAGCACCCACCAATGCATGATCCATTGGAAATTGTTTATAACTGAGCTATGTATGAAACCCAACTAATCATATAGACCCTTCTAATTCCACCTCATACTACACTTAAAATGTAAAAACATTTTTAGTAATAGTTGGAAAACACCTTCAATTGGAAATTTTGGATGAACTATAATTCTCAAATTCAATGGATTTTCATTGAAAATGGGCTTCAAAAATTTCACATTTGGGAAGGCCCTAAAAGAGCCTTGGAAAAGTTCAATAAATAAGAAATTATAATTGTTCATTTTTTTTTATTGGCCAACATGATGACTGGCCCAAGTGATGACATGTAAATTGTCTTTCATTTCATATTGTGTAATTTTTTCTTCTTATGGGTGGGGAGGGAAGAAAATTTACTTATATTTTGGACGTGACAAATTTTATTAAGGCCCAAATTGAAGGTGTCGCTAAATATGTTCTAAATGGTTATTATGTATGTACCTAAAAAAGTAAGGCACTTGATGACTACTAAATAAGTAGATGCATGTAGATGGTTAGTATATAGCTAACTATGGAGGTTAATTATGATAGGAATATAATGAAACAATTTTTCTTGTCCACACACCATCCATCCTTTCATGTTGCACCTATGGGTTGGTTCATTTTGGCAATAAAATAATAAATGGGCATGCACTTTTACACATGAAGCAAGGACCAAGTTAGGAATTTTAAAATTTTTAAGGTTTTATTTGCATGAATAAAATATGATTTTCTTTCCCAAGGAGGCCTTTTAGCCATACTTGCAAGATCTAAAGATGCATCCTTATTTCAAGAAATTGGGCATATATTTAGCAATGATACATAAGCATATTGGAAAGATCAATTTTATTTCTAAAGATATTGTAAAGATCTAGCTTATTGACAGTTAAAATGCAAAATGTAAACATAAGAATGCACATGCACACTATATAAAGACTATGACCAATGTAATGACAAGTGGTGCAAGCTTCAAAATGGAAATTTTTCTTATTACACACAAGATTTTGATGGAGTACTTTTAAATGTTGTGAAACTAAATTTCAACATGTACATGTACACATAGGATGTAGTGTTATCCAAAAGGGCTAGTAAAAGAAAATGATGGCTAAATGTGATTGGCCAACACAATGATTGGCCCAATTAATGGCATAAAATAAAATTTCATTTTATATTGTTTCATTTTCAATAGGTATGGGTCGAGTTCAAGGTTTTTTTGGGGGCCATTTATAACCAAATTTCACCATTGGCAAAAGCTTGACCACATCAACAAAAGAAAAGAAAGGCAAAAATTGACATCATTTCATCAAATTTACAAAATGAAATGGTAATCATCACGAACTAGCATTGTGAACGTTATACAATTTCACCAAAACATCCATTGCTTAATGATGGGAGGCACCAAAATTTTTGTGATTATAATCATTAAATTGCTAATGGCAATATCTTGGGCATCCCTTTCACCATCCACTTCCAAAAATGGTCAAGTGTTATCACCAAACCTTTATTCCTCCCTCAATGTTAACCAACCAATGTTTCTAGTGACACTTCCATTTCCCCATTGCCACTTAGAAGTTAGAACTTAAAACTTAAAAATATTCCAAGTAGCAAGTTCTAGTATCCATGCTTGCCCCTTAAACCTTTAAGGTTTAAGCATGTTGGCTATCATTCTAGCATTGCTTAATATACAATGTGCATGGAATCTAGATTTTAGATCATGGATGTTTAAGCTTGTTGCTTGAGGCAGATTATGTTTTAATGGCATATTTTCATTGTGGGTCAAGGTTTGAGATTTGATTTCAAAGATGGAAGTAATAACTTGATTTGATTTCAAAAGCAAAAAAAAGGCACTAGAGTTTGGGGCAAATTGATCCTTGGGTGGTGCCACTAGGAACATCACACCATGATTTTATTCGACCCATCGAACTTTAAAAATCATAGGAAACATTCAAATAAATATTTATATAAAAATATTTTAATGAATATATTTCTTAGGTTCCATAGACATTGAAATTTCAATAATATCACAAATATTGTGTATTTTGATGTTCTTAATCATTGCATTTAAAAAAAGTTGTTTGTTCCTTTTGTTAAACTTTTTGGTCAAGAAAACAAATTTGAAACATGATTTAAGAATTTTCTTGGGAATGATTACCTTTAGGTAATTTTGAAGTCATTCTATTTTTATATTTTATCATTTAATTGAATAAATGTAATTTAGTTATGAATTTTCAAATTAAAGAATGTGATTCTTGAAAGGGCCATCATTAATAAGAATACATTTTTTAACAATTTCCACTTTTTAAATTCTAAAATAAACTTCAAGCCATATATTAAGTCATGCAATGGATAAACATGTGCAAAAAAATTATAATTGTGAAAACATTTAAAGGAAAGGGCTAAGGAAAATGACTTGGCCACTGTTGGTTTCTTAACCATTCCTTAAGGTGGTTTCTAATGGTACCACCTAGAGATGGGTTTGCCATTTGGTAATTAAGTGTTTTATGTCGACTCCTGAATCCTTAAACTTTATATGAAGAGCCTTGAAGGTTCTTACAAATGTCAAGCTCACATACAATATATTTAAAATTTGTTGTATGCACATTAATTGCGTGCATTATGATACTTTGTGTGAACCTTGTTTTTTGTGTGTGTCTACATTATATGTTGTGTAGGTATATTGGTATTAATGAATCCTTTGTTGAGCTTTAGTATGTCAAAAGGTGACATTTATGATTCCATCTGTGATTATAAACCTTAATTGTATATACCTTACCAACTACATAATTATGTAACCAATTTAAACTCATCACTTATGCCATGTTGCAATTGTGATTGTAATTATTTATGCCATTTTCATACCATTTCATATAGTCATGGATGATCATGAACTTGAAAGATCATGCAACCATGATCAACAAATTTTGTAACATTAAATTGAATAATAATTATGAAAAATGCATCCAATGGTTAAGGTTTTTTTAGAAAATATAAATTACAAGTTTTTTTATTGACTTCTTATTGCCATGTGGGCAACCTAAAGTTAGGAAATTAACATTTTTGGTCCAATTGTGTGATGACACATGATAACCAAGGCCTAGGAAACCTAGATTAGGAGCTTAATTTAAGTCACCTTGAACTAAAAACAAATCTAGAATAAGCTAGGTAAATTATTTTAACAAGGAACCTCAATATCCTAAGTTACAAAAGTGACAACATAAACCTTTCACCTTCATTGTGAAAGTTTAAGTCTTTAACCATTGCACCACAAGTTTTTATTTGCAATATAAATAATCATCACAAAGCTATGAGCATTAACATATTTTAGCCTACCTATCCTAAATAACCTAGGTCACCCTAGGTTCACCTAGGTTGACATAAAGTAACCTTGACCACCCACCAAGTCTAACCTAAGGTGAACTAGGCTTTCCTAAATTAACTTAAAGTAACTCAAGCCTATTTAAACTAAATTAGGTTAAACCTAAAGGCTCAACTTAAAAGCTAAATTTAGAAATTAAACGTATGTTAAGCGTAAAGGTTAAATTTACATGTTAAACCTACATTCACAACGAGAAATTGTGTTTGTCGAAACCACATTACCCCGCAACTAAAACTCAAAAAATAACTTATATACAACTATTGTGCAATTATCCCTTTAGAAATATGGTGTATTAATAAATAAATTGTCACATCAAAACATCAATTATATTATAGTTACAAATGAGTTGAAAATGGATCTTTTATTGGTAATTTATACACATCGTACATACATATGCAGTCAACCATGTTTGACTTTTTCAAGAGTTGCGTTGTAGTTATTTGTGCTAACTACTTTAGAATTGTTGTAAATGTGCCACTAAAACAACAACTATGTTACAATTAATGTATAATGTACATACATGCGATCATGCCACATGTTCACATTTCCACCACCCATTATGGAATACATTTGCAATTAGTTTTCGACTATGATTCCCATTGATATAATTAATATGGCCATTAGTGCACCATTACTAAAGTATTACAATTCAACTATGTTATGACTATAATACAACTACTTATAACTTAATAATGATACGTATTCATTAATTATTTATATTTTTATCATATGTGCTTCATTTTGAATGAATTAAAATGTTATGGGACTGCTACTTCAAACTCTAAAAATCATCTTTGAAATGCAAAGGAAAAGGAATAATGAAAAAATAACAAGAAAAAAAACTTTCCAACTTACAAAACACGTTTTTTGGTTTTTTTCCTATTTGGACCCCTCCTACTTTCAAACCTCATAATTCTTTTATTTCTTATTCATTTTAAACAATTCAAAGTGTTATAGTAGCACCACCTAAAGTTCTACAAATCATATTTGAATTCTAATAACAACAAAAGAACATATGAGGAAATTTTGGGTGTTTAGGAACAAGCCTTTGTAGTGTTGGATGGTTTTTTTTTTTTGAGTTCTTGACCCCTTCTACTTTGGGGGGCCATAACTTTCTCAATTTTATTATGTTTTTGATAATTTTTAGTGCACCACATGTGCAAGTAGGATAAGTTCAAATTTTGTTTGCACACTAGAAACAATGGAGCCCTCCCTTTGGATCAAGCCTACCTTGAGCATTTAAGTGTTTTGTCACTGACTAATTTACCCTATAACTGCAACTAAAGAACAATTAAAAGATTTAACCCATATGTTTTGTCTTCAAATCCCATGTTACAAACTATATAGAGAAGTCTTGTTCTCTTATGTTGTTACATTAAAATACATGTGCCATTTTGGGATGAGCTCAAAAAAGTTTAACCTAAAGGCAAAACATTAAAAAAAAAATTTAAAAATTCATGGTTATTATTTAATTCACTTAATCTTGTGTTTTCCTACCTACTTACCTACCTAGGTAAAAAAATAGGTCCTAGGTAAATATGTAAATATCTAGGTCTTAAGATTTACTAACCTACCTACCTATGGTTATGTACAACCTACTTAATTATTATATATATATACAAAATATAATTAATATGCCATGTGGCAATTTTATTGTGCCATCTGTCACAATCTTGGACCATCATTAATAATCATAATGGATGATGGAGATCAATATTTTGAAAAAAAAAATTATGTCCAAAAATCTTCATAATGCCACTTGTCAAATTTTAATAGATGGATGACAATTAATGACATCAACATGACATCATGGGTGCAATTATAATGGAGTTGCATAGTAGTTGAAAATGAATTATTTTGACATAGTTGTATTGTATATATAGTGAATTGCAACTTTACAACTCATGCAACTTGTCTATTAACATTCATGGCATATAAATATAATGAATTGCAAGTGTCTTGTGCAACTCAAAAATTGAATTACAAGGCCAATTGCAAAATACCTTTTTTTCTCATAATGGTTAAACCTAAAGGCTAAACGTAATCTAAACCTAGAAGTTAAACATAAAGACTAAATCTAAACTAAACCCAGAGGCTAAACATATAAATTAAAATTAAAGGCCAAACTTAAAGGTTAAACTTAAGTTAAAGCTAAAAGTTAAACCTAAGTTAATGAAATCAAAACTTAGTGTAAATGTATTTCAATATTGATTCGAAAAACAAAAATAGTCAATGGCATGATTTTTTATTAAGTTTATTTTTGTGAATCGTGTGTAAAATCATAATATTTATAATAATTCAAAATATTCATAATTAATTCATGATCATAAATTATTTTGAATAATTATTCTCCTAATGATAATTATGAATAAGGCATAAACACATAGTTCTCCCAAAATTGTTGTAATAAATACAATGTTTTTACATTTAATTTTTTTCATAACATATGGAGATCACATATTAGATTATTCTTATATTTTAAATTTTTATTTGATTAACATTAGATTTAAATTAATCAAAAAAAATTTTAAACAACAAACCTTGAAGAACTTGAACATATGGAATATCTATGTGACAAAATAATACATGTCACATAAATTGAAAATTTACATATATATTTCAAACTTAGGGTTGTGGGTGGAATTTTTTTGTGGTGAATGACATTAATATGTATCCATTAAATCTAAGAACATTTAAAATTTTAGAGGTTTTGGTTGAAAATCCATTAAAAATTTGTGTTCTTTTACATTTTATAGTAATAAATGCATAGTAATGTCTTCTTTTCAAGAAAAACCACTACCATATGAAAGAGGAGGAGATTGTATAGATGGGCATACATTATTTTTTTTGTTTTTTTTTATTTGGTAATGTTTCATGAACCACAAACATGAGACCCAATGGCCATAAAAAAAACATAAGTTTTATATTCTATGCATATTGATATTAATCCAATCCTTTTCATCTAACCATTGGATCAAGATTAACTTTGATTCAAAATGAACTTTGATTTCCAAAATGTTATCATGCAAATTCTAATTTTTTTCTTGTGTCTAAGTTAGGTAAAGGATGTAATCAAGATTTGAACTTATTGTGTATCACAATACTTGTTATACATCATTTTATTTGGTGAAAAGTGATTCACCTTTAATGTGTTTTCACCCAACATATATTTTTTAACTTCATGCATGTAATTGATAATTTTTTCCTTAACAAACCTATGTTTTAATTATGTAGTTGTGAATTTCATGACATGACGTAGTCATGGTAATTATAAACATAATTAAACAACTAAATTTAGTCATAGTTACAAAAATGCCCAAATCATGGATGATGCCTTTAGCATAATGCTTGTTTCCGTAGAGTAAGAACTAATCACATTGTCTATTTTCTCTATGTGTGTGCATCATGCATTTAACATTGTGTGTAAATCTAGCAAGGTTGTTTGCATGTGTTTCATTTTTTTAGCAATGCCCAATGCCCACTTCTAATGTCAATTTTTGAATCATTGAAGGGCATAAGCATGTTAAAGTATACAAAAAAAGTGAGTGTCTCCATTTTTATACTATGTCATGCATATAAATGTAATAAAGTAACATCAAAATGAATGGAAGTATGATAGAATACCCTAAGTGATGCCTTCTCTTACATTTGTAAGCATTTACTTCTAAAAGATTAAGAACAAAATAAATTTTAAAAGTAGGCAAAAATTATCCCATATTGCACGATAAATTTGTGATTTGGGTGTATGCATTCTAAGGTGGTTCATTTTCAGCAAATGCTCCACTCCTTAAAAGTTTATATGATAGTGTTAAAATGGCAATTTATTTTTATATCATTAACTTAGTGGGGAATTACATGGTCGTTAATGAACTAAAAAACCCATATGAAGAATAGCCATTCTAAAAACTTATTTAATGTATAGGTTAAGAAAATAAAATTGAAATTCACCCAAAAATGATTATGATATGGATTTATGAAAATATGGCTCATTTTAGGTCATTCAAAAATCCATAATTTGTTTTTGGTTAAATATTTTCTAGCAATGTTTTTGCACATATGTTATTTTCATTTTAACATATCATATATTGAAACCCTATAATATATCATAAATAAAATTCATACACAAAAATGCATGTATATAGAGGCACAAATAGGAAACTAGTCCATATTTTTCAACTTCAAAAGTCCATTACTATATATTTGGTGTATATATGTTGTAATTATTTAAAATAAATTTCTTTGTTTTCAAGTTGAAAATCTAAATCTAACCACAAATTTGGAAAATTATTGTTTTTATGCCAAGTTAATAGCATGTAAATGCACATAGATTACCCAAAACATAGTTGTTGGAATTAGACTTTATGACAATGGACTTTGTATGGATTTCATTTATGGAATGTTTGCTAGCTTTTTTTATTGGATGACAAAGTATTGTTACATAGGAAAAGTTGCCTATTTGCAATATTTTGAATTTGTTCCCATTGTAGGCATAGATGGCCATTTTTTACTTATGTATGACGCTCAAAAGTTATTATTGGCTATTATATCAAAAGCCACTGTTGAATATTCTAAACTATTTTACCATAGGCCATCATTACCTATTTTTGGTTATTTTACCATATAAACAATTTTGATTATTTTATCATAGATTATTTTTGGCTATTTTAAGCTATTTACTCTAGCTATTATTAATTATGTTATCGTAGGCTATTATTAGTTACTATAGGCTATTTTACCTTAGTTTAATTTTGGATATTCTATCTTAGGCTATTATTGAATATTTTAGGTTATTTTATCTTAAGATATTATTGGTTATTTTATCATAGGATGTTGCTAATTATTCTAGGTTAATTTTAGTTTAAACTATTATTAATTATTCTATCAAAGGTTATTGTTCGTTATTCTAGGCTATTTTACTTAAATTATTCTTTATTATTTTATCATTGGTTATTGTTGGTTATTTTAGGCTATTTAATTGATTACCATAGGCTATTATTGGCTATTCTATCATAGGTTATTATTGGCTATTCTATTTTAGGTTATTTTAAATTATTTTGTTGTAGGCTATTCTTAGTTATTTTTTATTATTCTAAATTACTTTACCTTAAATTATTATTGGTTATTTTATCGTAGGCTATTATTGATTATTTTAAGTTACTATATCACAAATTATTCTTGGTTATTTTAAGATATTTTATTACAAGTTTTTAAAACTATTATTGGTATTTTACTAAGGTTAATATTGGTTATTTTAAATTATTCTACCCTAAGTTATTCCACTTTAAATTTTTATATGCAATTTATATATATATTATTTTTACATTTGGTTATTATATGATATTACATATTATTCTAAGTTATTATAATTTAGGATATAAATTAAAATAACTAGGGTAACCTAAAATAATATAGGGTATAGTTTAAAATAACCTAAGATATTTAAAACAAAAACATAAAAATAAAGCTATTTACCATAATAAATCATAGTGATGAATTATGTCAAGTAGTAGTGAAACATGATATTTATATAGTGAGCCATAGTGAAATAACTTTAACTAAGGTGAAATTACTATAGAGCAATGAACTTATTTTACTTTTAAAGTCCCATAGTGAATTAGGTTAGTGAATTGGACTCCATTTTTGTACTAGTGCAAGTTTGAGTTCTCAAAAAAACCTTGTAAATTTATAACAATTTATAAACATGTTTATGGTTCTTCTAGCATTTTAATGTGAAACATGATGCTAGTTTGTTATTTGTGCCTTCAAGTATGACACCACTTCATGTGCATTTTGAAGTTTTTAAACATTTGACTTCACTTTTTTTTGCAATTTTTTCATTTATATATTGTTCTTGCACCATCCACTTCCCCCTTCCCATGACTTGAAGCAAAATAATTCCAAGTCAATTGGCAACTTAAAGGTAGGGTTCCATGAGAAGTCAAAGATGGGTACTAACCCACAAAGAACCATGTTTTTAATGATTTAAACTGGCCAAAACCACCATCTAACTAAACAATATGTTGAAGTGGGAAGCAACCCAATTGTTTCATATATTCCCAAAAAAACATAAAACAGTGTTGAACATATAAAATATTGTGATCTTTACAATTTGAAATGAAATATTCAAATTTTTGATGAATTTAGACTTTTGCACACAAGGATCATACATTAGGTTGTACCTATAAATAAATTTATTTTTATTATGGGAATGTTTAGTCGACATCAAAGTTGACTTGACAAACTACCATGTCAAGTGTGTTAGTTTAGTTGCTCAGTTAGGTCCTAGTTAATTAGGGATAAATTAGGTTAGTTAAGCTAATTAGTTAATCTCGAACTAGTTCAAGTGTGAACAAGGTTCAAGATATTTGTTAGGAGATATAATCCCATCTTTTGTGACCTCAAATCACTGAGATTCTAAAGCATAGTTTTTGCTTAGCAGTTTTTTTTGTTATGCAAGTATTTTGGGTTTTCTATGTTTTGGGCTTGGATTTTTGTGTTTTTATGGTGAATTAGTCTTTTGGTTTGGATGTGGTGTACCATTGAGGATATTTTTATGTTATGTGTTGTGAGTGTGATGATAGTGATGGTTATAAACATTGACATAGGAGCGCATGACAACCACATCACGATTAATGTTGAGGTGACAACCAATGTCAAAGTGGCACATCATGTCATTTTTGACAACTTTGCAAAACACTAAATGGCTTTGAAAGTTGTTATCATAAATGAGAGATTTCCAACATCATAGGAAAAAATGAACCAACACCCACTAGCTCATCATGTAGGATCAATGTTATGTGGTCAGGAAGCACCTTATGTTGTATTCTTGTCTCATAGCTAACCATGGTGGTTAGCTATTTACATGTATCTACTTACATCTTAGCAACCAAGTGCCTCACTTACTTACCTACATCCATAGTAACCACTTATATTATCTACCTACTTAATATGACACTTACCCATTTACATAAGTAGTTACCTAGGTATTGTGAGGTGAAAGTAGGATGGTCTACCTGATAGTCTACAAGGTAGAATCTTGGTATCTCAAGGTCTGGTCATTGGCAACTGAGTCATAAGAGGTTTCCAATGGAAGCTACAGTGGTGGGTGTTGGATCACATAAACCCAACATCACATGAGAATGTGATCTTAAACTTGAAACTAACAAATCACTACTGACAGCCAACCAAACAGACCAAACCAGCAAGAAATTGCCAGGGAGAACCAACAGCCACCACCTCACCATCCAGTCATGTGACCCAGCACCCATCAGTGCACAATGGGTTGGAAACCTCTTAGGGCTCAGTTGTGGATGAACCATAAGTGAGTTCATCTAGAACTGAGTTATGAAGCTATCATATAAACCCCTTCTATTTCCACCTCACATCACCTGGGTAACTACCTTAGTTAGTGGGTAAGTAAAATTCATAAGTAGGTAGGTAATGGAAGTAGTTATTATGTATTTATGTAAGTAGGTAAGGGACATGATCGGTACTATGTAGGTAGAAACATGTGGATGGTTAGGACAATGCCAATCACCATGGTTAGACAACTATGGGGATAGTAATCGAATGAAAAAGTGTTTCCTATCCATACAACATCCATCCTGCATACTGCATACTGCACTGGGGGTGCTGGTTCACTGTGGCCTGCACCACGAATGGAAAGGTTACTATGAAGTCAATGTGGATGAACCCCAATGGAGTTAATGTCAGATTTCACCTTGGCAAACCATCTTCTAAAGGAAAAGTCATGTAGGTAGGTAGGATGATAGGTGGCTACTATGAACTAGGTAATTGGTGAGTGCGTGCAAGTTATTGTGAATCGTTGAGGTGCATGATTGTCAAGACTATTCACGATAACTTGCACGCTGAATCCAATTAAGAGTTACAAAATCATTGGGCCAATGAGATAGGGTGGTCCCTTGTGCTAACTAGTAGGTCACTAATGGAACAGAGGTCAAAGGTTATGGGTGTAACTTATGACTGGAATGCTGATCACAGTGTCAAGTTTCTTTGGCAGATGGTTAATACATTTGTATGGGCATATGTAGTAAAAACAAAAACTGAGGTAAACACCATGGTTAGATAAGGAACTGGAACAGGGCCAGGGCAAAACTAGCACCCATGGTGGTACCTTCACCTTCATGAGAGAGGCGTCTTAGTAGTGGCCATATTAAGCCCAAAAAATGTTAGATGTTGAATTCAGAGACTCTGACTTTGTTTATGCATGGGATAATTGTAATATTCAGAATTAAATTGAATGGGTTTTGGGATTTTTACCATGGTACTAACGTGGGTATAGGGTTTAGGCCTGGAACAGAATGGAAAATGCATTTCGTTGCGCACTGGAGGTGGCTGTTTATTTAATCTGCGCCGCGGGCGACGGGCAGCAAGCAATCCCAGGTACTATAGGCGGTGGAGTCTAGCACCGCGCTATCCGCTCGTAACGCTGACACCTGCAGCGATCACTACTGACACACGGCTATCAGCTGACCAGGTTTCCGTGTCCCAGCTTCTTAATCATGAAACCAACACCCAAACTGCACTGTTACCATGTCTTCCACTTCCACGTCCACCTACTTCTGTATAATTGCAGAAGATCCATCTAGGACACAGTGGAGCTGGAGACTGAAGAAAAGCTGGCCAATTCTTCACTTGGCCAATTTTTGGCCTTGCCCACCAAGGCAAGGATATTGTGTTTAGATTCATTATAGAGTACAGTAGCTTAAGGGATTTTGGCCCTTACATAATGTTTTTATATGAGGATCTTTGAAAGATGCTATTTTGGCTCGTGTTGAAACTTGAGATTAGCCATAAAGTTATAATATCTTGAAGGATTTTAGTTTATTCTAGAGGATTTTTTTGAAGATTATATTTTTGCATGGTGAAATATTTGAGTTTCCATAATTCTTCTTTTGCCTATAGTCTCTTTAATGTGAATGACAAGGCCACAGTGTGATACATCCCTTCTTTTGATGTAGCCCAAGTGGTGATCATACAGAAATGTTTTGGCTACATACCATATGTAGATATACTTAACTACCTCATGGAACTTATCATTCAATCTCGTGAATTTGGGCCTTTTCTCATGGAAAAAAAACCTTTGATGTCATTTTATCAGGTCAAAATTTTGGCAAAAATTTGCCAGTGAAAAAAAATTACTGCACTGAAGCTTTTTTGGTGTGTGTGTGTGTCACAGGATCGTTTTTCACTGGCAAGATTTTGTCAAAAAGCGAAATAAAAATTAAAAAACCGAAAATGAAACCATGAATATAGAAGCTTCTTAAATATTTGTAGTCCATATCTGGTTGACAGCCAGATTTGGCCAAATCTTCCTATGGATAATTGCCACGTAGGCTACATAAAGAAATTCCTAAAGAAAAACACACTGTGCAGCCTTCGAATTTTGAACTTAGTCCCAACTCCCAACAACAGCAGCAAAGCATTATAAGAGGACATTAGAGGACAATCAAGGATTTGATCAACAATAGAAGCAAAAGCATTAGAGGGACTATCAAGAATTTGATCAACTATAGAAGGAAAAGTATTGAAGGCCAATCAAGAATTTGATGAGTGCAATTGAATACTGACCAGTGTGTTTTTTCAGGTTGAAAAACAAAGTGTCAAAGTGGCTCCCAACAGTGCAACAGCAGCCGAGAAAGCAAAATGACAAAGTGAGCACACATGTCAAAAGTGAAAGCAAGTAATCCTAGCCATGCACCAACATTGAATCAATAAGAAAAACAAGGGAATGAGGCGAACAGGGGCAGTGTTTTTTATAATTAAATTTTGTTATATTGCCCAAGTGGCCATCATATATAAGAGTATTTTGCCAAATTTGGCAACATTCAAAACATGAAAGAAGAAAAATCTTTAAGCACCCTTTCATGTTGTAGGCAGTTGTGGTGATTTCTGGTAGCTTTATAGATTTTATTTTTTATTTTTTTAAAGGGAATTTCTTGCAGAATATTCTTTTTCCAAATATTTTCACAAAATGAAGAAAACTCACCCAAAAAAATAAAATCACTGGAATAATAGGGGGAACTAGACCAACTCCATTATGGCCCCTCCATCAAATCACAGGGAAAAATTTAGGTGATTTAATTAGGTTTTTTCTCAAGATTTCCTCTAGCAAAAGAAAAGGGGCTAAATTAAAAGTGCTTCCATTGTAGCCTAACAAGTTTGGCACTTTGTTGTCAAATATTTAATATATTTTCTCCTAAGATTTTTGCATACCCATTAAGAAATTATTAAAGTGCATTTAAAAACTTGTTACGTACACATTAATAATTTCTCAAAAGTCCTGAAATTTTTTTCTCATAATTATTTAGTGCTGAACCCACAAGCCTAGGTTACAATGATAGTTGACAGTGGCAAGTAAAGGCCAAAAAAAAGGCTGCTAGCTAGCTACACTGACTGACATGCAATTAGAAAACTCTGGATGAGTCTCGATATGGAAGCCCACCACCTTAGAGTACAGCATTTTGCATGGAACACAAATCCAGTCTGACAGAGAACACGCACAGGACTATGTTCCACACTACAGACAGAGATTCAACAACACTCCACAAGTGCCTAACTTCTCAACTTACAAGCGCTTTTGAGGCTTTGCAAGTTTGAAAGAAACGTCGTGCCAAAGTGGCTGCTGCTGGCACTGTGGCAGTCAATTAACAACAGATCCCAAATCTGTTAGTCGTTATGTTTATCAACTTCTTTTTCTTTTTGCTGCCATTGGCCCAAACCAGTGTTGGGCTGGTTAGAACTGCCGGTTCTGGTTCCAGTTAGTATAATCTGAACTGGACCCAGGTCTGATTTTGGATCCAGTTCTAAAACCAAAATTGAAACTGGGTATAGAACTGGACTTGGTTCTGGAACTGAAATCGGAACCAGAACTGGAATTTTTTAATGTAGTTTTTTTTGGGTAATTGGCAGTTAACTGTCGATTCCAGACCAGCTTACCCAGAACTGGACTGGAGCCAGATCTAATTTCCAGAACCAGAACTAAACCCCATTAGGTTCCATTTTTTTGGAACTGGAATCCTTTTAATTTTCTTTAAAGAACCAAAGGCTCTTCATAAAAGTCAAGAACTGGCCAACACTGGTCCAAACTCCAAACCTGGGACAGTACCATGGGGGTGTTGCCCAGCCAGGGCTGTGCACTAACACCCACAAACTGCATCCACCTGACTCTCCTGATCAGTATCATTATTTTAGAGGGAAGGAACTGCTAGTTTAGGATCCTTGATCTGTTGCATGCCTGGGCAGCACTGCAAATGCAATGGATGATCGTGGGAGGTTTTGATCATGTGGTGGGACCCCAAAGAGATCGCTAGTGCTTGCAACAGACAGGCCACCTTGTGGCGACCATGGTCGATCAGAAAATGCTGTTGCTGCGGGCGGGGCAGCTCAGAAGCAATGATCATCGTGCGTAAAAGGGAGGAGACTGCCTGATGCTCCATGCCGATGACATGCGAAAACAACGTCCCTTTTATCTGTGTCTTTCCCTCAGGACTAGGCGAAGTGGTCGAATGTATGTCAAAGACTGGCATCCACAAACCTCAGTTACAGATGACTGTTGGGTGACGCACGTAATTGCTAACCAACTAGGAGTGAGGTCACATGTGATCTGGTGCTCAATCACCATAGCCAAGTGAAATAAAAAATTGAGAGTTTTTTTTTCTTTTTTTACATGTGCACTCTAAAGCAAAATGTTTTGAAAAGTTGAAAATGGACATAAAATGAAAATTTAAAAAATATATCCAAGAATAATATGTTTGTATGATCAATGCGAAGAATGGCATGAAAGCAATGATCTCATTCATTTGAATGAGGCTTAAAGCATGATGAACATCTAACGATTTTTTTTTTCATGCATAAAGATGTTTCAAAAAATAAATAAATGAAAAAAAAACTTCACGTTGATATTAATCATTATAGTAGACAAATATAAGAGAAAAATAAGATATACATCAAAATGATTGAATTGCTTAAAAAGAAGTTATGAACTTTCAAAGACAATTGTAAAACAAAGGTTTGAATTGTGAAAGGATTAACAAAAAGATTGCAATTGTGTACTCATCTATAAAGTTCACATTTGCCAAAGTTGGTCCACCACACAATATTTTCACCTCTTCAGATATTTGATAGATTAAGTATAAACACCCAAAGTTATGATCTCATATCACTTTTGGTTTGATATGATGTTCTTTGTATGAGGGTGTTCTTATTTGTATTGTGTTTGTGGATAGCAAAAATTATAAACATCAATGTGATAGGTCATGACAATTTGCAAAAAGTTAAATTGCTTCAATTTAATGGGTGAAGGGAGGACCTATAACTTGATGTAAATAGTTTGTAACTTATGTAATTACCTAGGGGTAAAGTTTAATAAATTATTTGGTAGTTGGGTTTTTTTGTTTAATAATGGTTTGGTGAGTCATCACCAATTAGCCATAGTTTCAATTAATGTGCATGACTCAACATTGATGAATTTAATAAAAAAGTCATGTTATAAATTATTGTACATGTTAAATCACATGACAGATTTTTAAAAGTTTCTTGTTTAGTTTTTTTTATTTGGTATATAAATGTGTGTTTGGGGACTTTTGGAAACATGTGCATTTGGTGAGAACAAGTTGTATAAATGCAAAGTTTCATGAAATAGAATTGTGAAGAGAATTGAAATTTTAGTCTTGAAAGATTTTTGCATAGTTTATGAGTGTGTGAAATCTATGGTAGAAGAATGGTGTGGCATAATTATACATAAAAAATAAAAAGGTGAAAGGATATTTGTGCAAACAAGAACATAAATTTCCATAGTTATGTAATAAACATACATAGTTTGGGTCCTAAACCCACATGTGGTTTACAAACCCACATCTGCAAAAATATGGAATATCTCAAGTCAAGTAATCAAGTAATTATTGTTATTTCACATGTGAATGTTATTACAACACTAAATTCTAGAAAATATTGATTGAGTAGCTTACATGTGACCTAACCCTAAAACAATTTCTTTTTCATCTTGTCAAAATTCAACACCAAAAAACAAAGTCATGGAAAAAGTGAGCCAACACCTTTTAGAGCATTATATTGTGGGATGGATAAATGGTTTATGGATGTTTTTCCATTATATTGATTTTGTTCAATAGCTAACCATGGCGGTAAATTATGTGCTAATCGTTCATATGCATCTATTTACCTAATATCCATGAAGTGCCTTACTTACTTATTTACTATTTTTTTTAAAAATAGTTGGAGGCTGTATTACCATTCAAAATTTTGTATCCATGTGATTAACAAGTGTTACCTTCATCTAGCAGGATGCGAATGAATTCAAACAAGCCAAAATTGATGTCAAATGTCAACTTTTCTACAATTCTTGTTACATTTGTCGATATGATGCCATTTTAATGGCATGTGAATCATGGAAAATTGTGATTACTGAATAATAGGGATATTGAAAAAACTAAAATGAATAAAAAAAAATTCAATATCAAAGTTTGGTTTGAACAAAGGATGTTTAATAACTTCATTCAATAACATTAATTTCATAAAAGGCCCTTTAGTTCTCATAATATAATTTATTTCATCTTCAATTTTTTTGTGGTAATAGGGTATTATTAGACACATCTAAAAAACACTCAAATTTGAGTGTTTTTTCAATTATGTATTTATCAAAATTTAAGGTTGTTAAAAAGTTCATGAATCTTTTAAGGTGAAAATCTTTTAAGGTGTACCACACAAGATGAAAAGGGTTTAGTCCTTATTGCAGTTTTTTTTTATCCTATATTTTGATCCCTATAAAAAATAATGAATCAAAAGTTGTCAAAAATTTTAAAAGGACTATATTTTAAACTATTATAATTCTAATTTTCATCTAATCATCCATAAATGTGTCTTGACATGGTAATACAAGACTAAATAAAAAATAATTAAAAAAGGTGACAATGTGACAAGCTTTTAATACACCTTAAAAAATTTGCACCCAATAGTCCTAAATGCAAAGTAAACACAATGGCTCATTATATGTCATTTGCACCTAGTAGGCATTACATTTTGAGGTGTGTGGGCTTTACACTTTTAGTAAAGCCCCTTGCCCTCACATGAGACCATGTTTTCTTGACCTTTTTCATTGAAATTCCTTGGCATTTTTTGTTTATTAATATCTCCTTTGCTCCTAGACTTCACTTGAATTCGAGGAGATTCCTTATGTCACTTTAATGACAAATCCTAACCACCTACTTCCCAGCTTCAAAAAGAAATAAAATAAAATCCATGTACTCTTTAAAGCCCTTGGTTGAGAGCTTTACCAAAAGTGGGCTCATAAGTCATGTGAGGTGAAGTCTCTCACTGACCCTTATTATGGTAAACCCCACAGCCTAGGGCTTTTCACTACACATAATAGGGACTTGCATTCCCTAGCTCAGTTTCAGAAATGTGTTTGGTGACAACAGCACTACAAAACTAACGCAAGTTCTTCATTTTGTCACCAATGCAGCATCCAACCAAAGAAACAAAATCATAGCTAGAGTTAACAACCACCCAACAGTGCATGATGCAGGATGGATGGTGTGTGGACAGGAAGCACTTTTGCATCCTATATCTGTCTAATATCTAACCATAGTTGCTTATTTCTTACCTACCTACATAGTAAGCACTTGCATTCCTTGTATGTGTGTAGATATATATATATATATATGTATGATATTTTACTCATTTATGAAGGCCGGTAATTGTCTGGGTAGCAAGAGGGAGAATATAAGAAGGTTTACAAGATAGGTTACCCAGGTTGAACCTTTGTAACTCAGTTATGGTTCATCCACTCAAGTGATAGCAGGATCGGATGGATGGTGCACTGGTGGGTGTTGGGTGGTCCCTAACTAAGCTAGTTACCTATATCATTTGGGCTCTTAATCATACCCTTACTTTGGCTGGCATTTTATCAAGGTAATTTTGAGTCTTCAGTATCATATAGCTAGATTTAAAGCATCTTGGAAAACTATCTTGGGACCTTACCTTTGACTTGGGTTATTTTGTGAGGGAATATTAAGACATGCTAAATAGGCAGTTTGGTAGCAGGTTAATAGTCAATAGGTGGTGTTATCAGTGTTTTTCTTTTTTCTCAATTTTGTGATGTGGCCAAAGTGGCGATCATGCACAAGACCATTGAGCCAAATTTAGATATAATCAGAATATGAAAGCAAAGAAACTCAAGAATCCTCTTATTTTGTTAGCTATCTACTGGAACCTAATACATAATCTTGTTAATTGTTTCTTAAAAATCCAGGTTTAGCAATTATACAACCCAAGTTAATGTTTTGTTCATATTTTTGACAATAGTCGCAAACCAGATGTTAAACACCCACTACAAACTTTGCGAGTTTCAATGTGCAGTCTTGCATGGGATTGCATAGTTTGTAGGGGGTGTTTCCAAGATGAATTTTATTTTTTAGTTTTGCTTCTCTTCCTCCTTGCAAGCAATTTTACATTCTTGACATGTAGGACTAGGCATAGTTCTTGTTGTTTTTGGTCAGAATGTTTTTAGTTTATCTTTATTTTCTTTATTAGCTACTGCTAGTCCAACCTTGCAACAAAACCATGTGAGTGCCACCCAGGACTATGCATTGACACCTGTGCAAGCCCCTCCAAACCGGGCAGTCATGTCTAGAATTGCACACTAACACTTGCAAAGTTTATAAGGGTTGGTAAACACCCCCTACCAACTTTGTGGGTGTTGAAGTGCACAATCCTACACAAGATTGCATGGTTCACAGGGGGTTGCAGGATGAACAAATCTTGATTTTTCTTTGTAGGGGGATGGATGCAAGACAAATGTTTTAAAAAAATTTCATGACCGACTCTTTGCATGTGGTTTTGAACCCCTGACCACAAAACCAAAGGACTAGGAATAATAACTAACACCCTAGTTCTAGCCACTTTTGATCCAGCCATTTTGAGTTTTTTTTTTCTTGCTACCATCAATCCAACCTTGCAACAGAACTATATGAGTGCCACATGAGTTCGTAGGGGGTGTCTAATGTCCTACATGCGAACTAATGAAATTCTACTAAAAAAGAAACATGGGTATTATTGTCATATATGTGATATACGCATCTCATTAAGTACTATTCAAGAGAATTCTTGTTTTGGAAAATATTAAATCATGCAAAAGTCTAAAATGCCAGGATTACAAAAGTAGTTATGATTTTTATTTACCTTGTCTGCCCTTTGACTGATTAAGACGTAACTGGGTGATGCCAAGACACAATTTGAGGCCATGTTATGAGTCTTTTGGACATGTTAGGAGTACTAAGGGGTGCAAACATGCTAGGCATGTGGTAGATAACATGCTACCTAACATGTCATACACATACCCATAACATGCCATGCTATGGGTACAAAATGTGTTTGGGCTTTGCCCACTTGTTTTGGGAAAACAATAATAGGGCACACAAGGTAAGAAAGAATGCAGTAGTTCTTTTGTACTGCTAGCATTAAAAACCATTTTTCATCCTTCCTTGCCTTGCACATGTCACGTTGCCTTGGCAAAACAATTTATTACTCTGTGAAAAGTCATGGTTCAACGTCAAAACACTGAATAACTGATAAAAATACAGATCAATAGATGGGTCATGAATCAAACATTGTCCAAAGTCCAAAAGAGGAAAAACAACCAAACCAGTTCAAAGTTGGAGCTTCGGGAAGGGCAAATTGAGTAGCCAGAGGTTGAATGCATCTCATGATTTATGGGGCTGAGGCTTGGTCCCGCTGATTCCACAAGCATGGACAGGTCTCTGAAGTTTTTTGTCATAGCAATAAGCATAACAATATGTGTGACAAGGATCTTGCTCAAGAATGTGGTACAAAATGTTTCTTTACATTCTCACCTTGCACATTTTGAATGATTAGAGGCATATATCATGGAAATTCAGGATCAATTTGGATGACAAGGTGTAGCCACAATATAACGAGTCAAAAAGGGTGTCAAACCACAAAGAAAAATAGTCAAATTTGGATAAATATTAATGTTTTGCCATTTAAAGCCATGACAATCATGACAAGTTTTTTTTTTTTGCATGAATGTTAAGGAATTCAAACCAAAAATTCATTTGATGAAATTTTAAGTTTAAGTTTTGATTTAAGACCTCTAACAGTGCATAGCAACACGTCAGATAGATAGGAGTCAATTTTGCAAAAAACTATCAAAAGGACTCATATAATAAAACACATTTCATAGGAAAAAAATTAAGAGGATAAAATCCTATAACCACATTAAAAAAATATTCATACCTTAAAATATGTGGAATCGTAAAACTTTAAAATTTCAAAAAACTTTCCAATATTGATTTAAAATTTTAGAATTTCAAAAGTCCTTTGCCACACATAAATGGGTTTAAATGTAGATGATGTGTTAAGAAAAGTCGTAGTTTATTATACAAAAAAACATAAAGATGTAAAAAAACTAAAAACGGATTATGATTTGAAATCATTATTAGTTTTAAAGACGAAACATTAAATTTACAAGGAATAAAAACACTTTTAAAAATTCATATTTATTCAAAAATGATGAAAAAAAAAATGTCATGTACTTGGATAACTATAAGCATTTATTATAACAAGTTGCAAAAAAAATTGTTCTAAAATTCATTCATATGAAAAAAAAAAAATTGAGAAAAAAAAACATGCAATCTTTTTATTATTATAATAATCATGTTGGTTCATTGTATCCCATTTGCACCCAACATGGATTAACTTGTTATTATGGTAATATGGAAAAGGATGTGAGGCAAGCACTTTGTAGATCTATATCTTCAAATCACATTGCATTCTCATTATTTGTATTCTTTTAAGCATTAATTTATACAAATGCAACTTGTGTCATTGGCCCAAGTGTGAACTTGTTAGTCAACTAATTCCTCCTTCCAAAACTAGTTTTTGTAATTTAGTTGAATTTCTAGTGACAAAGATTAATATTCAAATTTTAATCTGTCCTACAACATGGATCTAAAAATGATGAAATCACTTCCATAAAATCCCATTCATCAATGGGCTTTCAAATAGTACCAAGAGCACGCCCAAATTTCTCTCAAACTTTTAGTTTTGATTTTGTTGAATTTTCAATAACAAAATTATTCAACAAACAATAACTCCCACATCATAGGTGTAAACATTACCAAAGCAACTCAATACACCCCCACTCGTCAAGGGCTTTCCAACAATACCAAGTGTGTAGCAAGGCCTTGTGATTTGGGTGATCTCAATGTGACAAACAAAACATACCAACAACCTTCTTGTTACAGAGATGTGTGTTAAGAGCATCTTTAGTGAGACCAATACAATGGCACCTCCAAATTGCACAAGTACTTTGGATGAAGTATACCCTTTAAAGAATCTGAAACTTAGTTTGGTACTTATAAATATTTATAGGACATCCTGATCTCCAAAAGGGGCTGTTAAAAGAGAGTGACTGCTATTGAATAGTTACTAGTCCAAGGAGTGACATTCAAATAGTCTCTCACTTTATTTTGTCTAATTTTTCATGTTTATGGTTAGGAAGGGGGAAATGAGTAACACTGATGGTGAATGTGATAAACACTGGTAGAGGCTCAAAAATGAGTTGTGGGTGGAGATGCTTTAACATATTTTTGTGTTGTGTGCTGATTCATGTGATACAGAGATTAAGTTTAATGCCTATGCTACATCCAATGGCAATATGATTTGTGAATGTAAGATTGCATCATCAATTTTTCCATTTTGTTTATTTAGAATTTACTAGGTTTCTTTTCAAATTGATAAAGGAATTTGATGCTTTGGTTATCTTTGCTTATATCTTTGGTTTTTGTGTGTTTAGTTTTGCAAACATTATTTCATAAATGATGGAAATCCTATGATGGAAATCCTTGTTCTCAATTCATAAAGTCATGTAATAATAAAACAATGAACAAGCATCTTATTTTCAGAGGTTCTCTCAAATATGATATATGTCTTGTGAGCATTCATACAAAATAAGTGGCAATGAGCATTTTAAGTGTGACATGTTTTTTTGGGTGCAAAGTTCCTCATGTATCAAGTTGTCATTTTGAAGTTCTATCTATCAAAACAAAACAAGGATAGGTAGGGTAACTAGTTGATGAGCAAACATTTAAGCTCTCAAAGAATGTGTATTCATTCTGCCATCACTTTGATTGAGACCTAAATATTCAAAGAGTCTAATATGTGATTGGTTTCCATTTGAAAGCTAGTGATTTCACTTCATTTGTATTCTGATGTTCTACTTGTATCCCGCAAAAAGTGTTGACAAAGACTCTTTGTTACATGTTCAGTTGTCCTTCTCCACTCTGTCTATTGGTTTATAATTTGTGATTTACGAGTCGGCTGCCTGACCTACTAGGTGAGCTTATTAAGTACTTGTTATACTAGTGCATTGAGTCTATGGTACTAGGGAATGTTACATCATCTACTCTATGTTTGCAACTCCCACTTAGCCTTAAATATTTTTTGTTACTTCCCTACTTGTGAAGTTATTTCCTTCAATGGTTGTTCTTTCTCTCCTTGGTCTACTTGTTCTACCTTTGTGACCCACTTGCTGTATGCATGACCTCACTTGGTGCCTCTATAGTCATGTACAAACCTCCATTTGAGTTTTAAACGAATAAAATAAAATATTTCAAAGTAAGGGGAGTTTTAAAAAAGAGTTCAGCCTCTTGTAAACACATATCCTTTTATGTGCAATTAAAGTGCATCCTATAACTAGACATACTAAACTTCATACAATAACAATTTCTCTCCTATTACCAAACAACATCAACTTTATTTCAATGAATAAGTTGCAATAAAAACACTATGCACAATTTTCCCTTCCGAAAATGGAAATGTGACAACTATAAAAAAAATTATCCATTACCAAACACAAAGAAAAACAATGAATAGAGAAAATATTTTGGCATTGGAGTTTTGAAACCCATTGAAAAACACAAAATTGACATCTCTGAATGAAAGGATTAAAAACCCCAACCAATGTTTTTTTTTCTGAGGCAAACTCAGCTTTTCTTGGCTACTTTTTGGGGAAATTTTTGAAATTTTTTCAAAAGAAATCCTGTGAGAGGGTTGCAGCTCATTTTCAGATTTCACAACACTGCAAAAAATTTGACTGACCCCAACTACAAGTTTTAAGAAGTGGTGATTTGATTTTAGTATATGGCTGAATGGTTACCAGTTGGACTATGTTTGCTAATGGGCCATTTGTGAACTCTCTGGATGTTCACTCACCCGTGGGTGTTCAGTGATATGTGATTCTAAGCAAGGTATATTAAACTAAATTGTGGAGGCTCTGGAAGATGATTTGTTCCTTTGCCCCTTTGTGACACCCACTTTGGGTTTTGTCCTTGGGGCTCCTACTTGTGTCCTCTCTCTTTGTTCCTTCTTTTTCCCCTTGGCTTGGGTGCTTTGTTTACTGGTGTTTGCCAGGGTTTCATCAATTCAAATTGAGGACATCACACAACCAGTGGGTGGAACATCCTGAGGAATGCCAAAAAAGCACATTTTTCCAACTTTGCTATTTTTTGTTTTGCCGATTGCAGTTTGTTGTTTAGTCCAATTAGTAAGTGCTGTATGAAGCAAATAGCCAACACCTACTCTAATACCATGGCAAAAACTGAAAACCCTAAATATTTTTTCATTGCTTTTGAACATTATAATTATTGGGTCCTAGGCAGTACTTTATTTACTAAGTTTTGCCACTTGACAACCCAAAAAAAAAAAAAAAAATCCAGTCCAACTCATACATAGTATTTTTGTCAAAATAATGCCAAATACATATGCACTATAGGAGTCCAAACTCAAGAAGGTGAAGGTACCAGTGTTTCTGGTTCACCCAGGCACACTCTGCTCCATTTAACGAGCTCTTAGACGCATTGTACACACTTTTGGGTGCTCCATTGGGAAGATAAGAGGGGCAGGTGAAGGGAATTTGCTATACAACTACAGATCAGGTAGCACAGTTTTCCTCCCTCCATTCGTGCTCGGTCCAGACTGCATACTTCACTTATTTAGCTTGCACCCTCTCTCGTGTAACTCTAGACTAGGATGATATCCTACGTTTGGCTTTGGAATCTTCAATCTTCACTAGATTTGTATAGGTTGTGTTTTATATCTGTTAACTCCTAAACACTTGATAAGCCAAAAAAATGATTTTTTTGGAGTTTGAAATAGATTTGGGCGATGCAAATGTAAATATTTAAATATCTAAATTTTAATGCAACTGTTCAAGCCATGCATCAAATTCTAAAGGCCTAGTATACGTCACCTTCCCCAATTTCTTGTTAACCAGGATTTTTCTTATTACTTTTGTATCTTGCAAGCAAAGGCCAAGACTTACAAAAAAGAGTAAAAACTAGAATAATTCACCCAAAATGCATGAAGGCAGCTCACCAAACCTAGTTGCATAATTTCTTAGCACATGTTGTGTTGCCAAACACTGTACTCAACAATATTTGCATGTTGCACATGTACATGTTGATATCATGAATTGCATCCCCAAAATCATGTTTGAGCATGATTTCAGCAAGCAATCTGTCTGCATGGAAAATTCAATTGTACAGTTGTATTGTACTTAATATTTAACCCATATGTAAGTATTTATCATTTCCCCATGTTGTGTGGGTGTGTGTATTTCTAGTATGTTACATTTGTGCTCTATGTAGTCGGAGGAGAACAATCAATTGATGATATATAGGTACACCATGTACAAAATCCGCAATCCATGTAACAATGGTATTGAACCAATAATATATTTCATCAATTCCTCAAAAAGAAAAAGGGTATATGAATGATGTACATTGGCTTGTAGATAGACATGTGTACGTATGATGTAATAAGCATCAATTTTTTGAAATTGAGTAATATTCCACTTTTTCTAATTGCTAAGTTAGTTCCAGATAGCCAATATTTCATGCTTTTAGCTTTTTACTAAAGCTACAGTTTGTATGCACATAATAGAAATGATAGCCCAAAGGCTTGGGACCCATCATGCGAATAGTTGCACGTTCAAGTGGACACTAGGCAACTAGATTCATGATTACATGTATATATTCATGTGTTACATGAATATCCACACTCAAATAAATGCAATGTGAATAAATAATATTCATGTTTCAGTTTTCCAGATTCGTAAAACTGGGTATGTATTATTGAGCATGGGCATTGATAACATTTGCCCCAATGCATGCCCAATCAGAACTGTAACCCCACAAACAAGTGTTTTTTTTTTTTTTTCCCATTGGATGGCACTTGATTTGCTGAAAATATAATGAATCAAAGCTTTTAAAATTCAAATCCATTAGACCCACAAACTTTGTCCCAAGATAGCAATCAAGGAAAGGCATTGAAGGTGTGGATTTTATTCCACTTACAAAGTTCGCCACACCTAAGTGAAGTAGTTGATAAATCAAAAAGAAATTTTTTTACAATGGTGCAACGTGACACTTAATGATAAGGGGTCAAGAATTTGAGAAACACATGTTAGGAACATTTTAAGAACAAATATTTCTTACCTAAGTAGGTTATGTAAGTTTTTAAATTTTTTTCATAATGTGTACATAGGTGGGGAACACAAAGCCCCTATGGTACAAGTCAACAATAAAAAGGACAATTTTAAAAGATTAAATTTTTAAAACTAAATTAAATTGGGTCCACCTTCCTTAAATTTTTGTGAAGTGATTCTTAGATATATCACACAAGGATAGGTTTGCCCCAATGTGAATTGGGAGTTAAAAATTCATTGAAAGAAAAGTATCAAAAATGGTTGCAAGGAGGCTTTGGGTTTTTATAATTCTACAAAGTACATGTACTATAATCTTTAAATAAGTACCCATGGCTTTGTTTCTAAATGGTAGAATCACTAGTAAAAATCCCCCCCTTTTTTTTATTACATTTTCAACTTACAATTATAATTATAAATGACCCTTTCGATTACAATTTATTATTTTCAACTGCAATCTATTTTGTTCAACTACTAACCACAAAAGTTGAAAAGTACAAGTTGAAAATGAAATTGTAGTCGAAAGTGATGGCCACATGTCAGCACCACAACAATAACCATTTTTTACCATTTCAATTGGAAATGTTTCCACCATTACAGTCAAAAGTTGTTTTTGATTGTAACTTCCCACTATATGAACTTCACATGTTGATAAATCATGACATCATCAAAATTTGAGTTGAAATTCAACTATATTTTGATTATGTTTTTGACTATATTATTAAAAAAGTATAACTAATAGTTTGTTGACATGTGGCCCCAATATCTAACCAATAATTTGTTGACACATGGCCCCAATGTTTCACAAGTAGTTTGTTGCCACATGGCTCACATAAGGCTACATATCATCTTGGTTAAGGCTAAATTTAATCTAGACCCAAACCTAGGCTAAGTTTAGACTTAAGCTAAGTCTAAACCTAAGCTAGGTTCAAAACTAAGCTAAGCCTAGATTTAAGCCACCTAAGCTAAACCTAGACCTAAGCCTAATGTCACTTAATTAACAATTTACTTTTTCAATTTAAGTTTAACTTTTAAGGTTAAACTTTTGTGACTAGCTCATCCCAAATGGCTATTGAACAATGTAAATTTTTTTGTGCTTTGCCAAGAATTATAATTCACCTCTTTATATACTTTGAAAACTTGTTATGGAAAACAAACAATATGGGACAAATAGTTTGTTTGTAAGCTAGGGTGGAACAACTTGTGAACAATCACTTAGTCGTTCAAAGCTCGACAAATCCAAGGATGATCTTATTTCCTTATGGCATACAAACATGAATCCAAGTCCTCCTCTTGGCGCATTTGAGGTACTAAAAATCTTCAAAAACGGATACGAAATGAGAAAGTTATGGCTCCCCGAAGTAGGGGGTTCAAAATAAAAAATGGTGTAACACCTAGAAGCCTATTCCTGAACATTGAAAACAGTTCTAGGACGTTGTTCCATTTCTTTTAAAGTTCAAAGATGATTTGTAAAATGTAAGGTGGTGCTCACATAGCACTTTAGATCACTAAAATTGAACAAGAAATGAGAAAGATATGGACTATGAAAGTCGAAGCAATCTAAAAGAAAAAAAGTGCATTTTGTATCTTGAAAAAACGTTATATATATATATATATAGTCCTTTATTTGTCTATGGAGTTCAAAGGTGAATTATAAGGCTTAATTTAGTGACCCCATAAAGTTTTAAATCACTCAAAATGAAGAAGAGATGAGAAAGATATGAATGTCTTTGGTATGCCACTAATTAGTCATGGGCAATTCTACCCTAATTGTAACCAATTTACAACCTAACTAGTTGTAACCCACATTGCAAGTTAATCACAATGACTTACTAACAACTACCTAGCAACCTACTTACTTAAACTAGTACTACCTAACTACTTACCTAGCCTAATCTACTACCAATTAACCTGACTTATTAAACTTATCAATTAACTTAACCTACTAATTGATGTAGCATATGTGGCACCTAGGTTGGGCTAAAGTTAAATAAGGTGGCACCTAGGAGTACCTATCTAAAACCTAACAAAAGTAGCCTAGGGGTTTAATAGTTATTAGCCTACTAACTAATGTAATGTATGTGGCACCTAAGTGGGGCTTAAAGTTAAAGACAATGGAATTTAACCCTAGACCACCTAATACCTATTGAATACTTAACATAGTAGCTTAGAGACTTAATTTAACTAGTAATAGTTAGAAAATACCTATTATGTAGGTACCTAATATGTATTAGGTATGTACCTATTGGGTAATAATTAGTAGGTACCTAAAGGTACCTACTAACTACCTAGCTAGTTAGTAACTAGTAGGTAGGTACCTAGTAGTTAACTAAACATTAACCTTAAACCATATCTACTTACTAACTAAGTACTTAACTACCTTGTACTTTAAGTATTTACTAACTAAATACCTAGTTAGTACATAATTATTAACTTAATAAGTAGCTAGGTACGTGCTAGGTATTTAGTAAGTATCTAGTATGGTACATATACATACATAGTAGATAGGTATCTAATTACTAATATTTAACCTCATTAGTAGTTTACAATATTGTCTAAATAGGTAGGTATAATATTAATTTAAGTATGATAAATAGTTTATTATAACTAATAGCAGGTAATAATTTTAATTCTCAAATGTTATTGCAATTAGTTCTAAGCTACATTAGTAAGATTTTTATAATTATAATAATTAATAACGATTAATATTATTATAATATGATCCTAACTTAGGCGAATAATTAATAGTTAACCACCTAGGTTAAACAATCTCAACCATGCCCAAGCCTAGATCACCTAATACTTATCCAATGCTTATCATAAGTAAGCTAGATACTTAATAGCTAATAGTAGCTAGAAAATACATATAACATAATAGTTATTAAGTACTAGCTACTTAACTACGTACTTTTATAACTAACTAATAACTATTAAGTAGGTATCTAGTTAATAACTTAAACATTAACCTTAGTGGTTACCTACTTAATTAGCAGCTACCTATTAACTAACTATTAAGGAGTTAGTTATCTAGTACTCTAGATATACATTAGCTAAAACTTAACTACTAATTAAGTGAATAGCTAAGTAGGCAATAAGCACCTAGTATTTCAAGAAATAATTATTTAAACTCTAATTAATTAATCAATTCAAAAATTCATAATTAATTTTTTAATGTATTTAATTATTTGGAAATTGCTTATAAAATAATATAACTTTCTACTTATTAAATCATCTAAATATTTTTTAAATTTTTAGTTCTGAAAATAAACCTTTTAAATTGCTAGTGATCAACTAATTAAATAAAAATAATTAGGTTTTAAATTACTATCTAACAAAATAAATTATTAACTAATTGGTAATTCTTCAATATTAACTATAAATTATTAAGTTTCTAACTTCTTAAATCAATTGGTAGAAATAAATCAGTTTTAATTCATAATTAATATTAATTAAATAATTTAACTCATGCATCATTAATTTTCTTAATTTCATAACTAGCTACCCATTAATTAATTAATATTTATTATTTATTAACCATATTTTTTTATTAATAAAAACTAACTATCACATAGTTTAATAAATATTAATAAATTAAGTTATTACTTTATTCTTAAAAATATCAAACTGATAAAAATAATAAATCTTTTGTATATATATAACAAATTTGATTAATTCATTAATTAAATATTCAATGGTTTTAATTAATTTTTAATAATAACTAGAATTTTTAATTTTTGAAGAATTTATTATTTATTATTCATTGGTTGATTAAATATTTACTAATTAATATTCATTAGCTATTAACCATAACTATTGAGAAAGTAGTTAGATCATATTATTGAAAAATTTCAAAATGAATGAAATGTTTCAAAATTATTAAATAAGGAATAATAAAAATAATTAATTAATAGTAATAAATTATTGAAAAATCATTAGTTGATAAATATATAATATATTTATATAAACCTATTAACTTGTTAATAAAAATTAAATAATTTTATATTAACTAACAATTATTGCATATTTTTTAATCAATTAGTTAATTAATATTTGTAATTTATGAATAATGATTAATTGTTGTATCAATTTATGATTAATTTATGCATTCTTTGTAAGGTTGACTTGTAGTTATATAGTATAGTTGAAAAATAATCAATCCAAAGTTGCAACAAAGACATTAGTTCGTTGAACTGCATTTCATCCATCCACCTGGCATTTATCATCCACTTTGATAGTTTGTGACTCACCAAAGTAGTTGAACACAAGACTTATGAAGTTGACACACCAACTTGGGAGGCATGACTATAGGTTATGTCATTTTGTCAGTTGATGTCTTGACTATAATTCAATTGTATACCCCTTAGTTGAAATTTATTTTTGACTATCCACCAAAACAATAGAAGGTTCAACTTATTTGGTAGCCCCAAATTATTTTTTTAATATTTATAAATTTTGAATTGAAAATGTAGCTGAAAATGACATGTAGTCGAAAGCAGGTCGGTTGAAAAAGGGAGGTTTTCTACCAATGAATGTAACAAGTTCCAAGTAATTTGGTCAAGAATTTTGCCTCATCTACCTAGTTAGTTTCTCTAAAAACATTGGTATAAAGGACTACCTTCCAAAACTACCAAATCCCATACATGGCTAATTCATAGAAATTTCAAAAAAATGAAATACCTAGACCCAACCGATTCTTTGGGAAAAAAAAGATAAAATATTTGGAACTAGTGATCATTTAAAAATTAAAAATGGCCCACTATCGGTTTACACATTATCTATGTGTTTGGGAATGCAATTGTTATTTTTTGAAAGTTTAAGACAACTTGTATTTTTTAGTTTAATGTAACCAATTTTAATTAGTCTTTGGAAATAATATTACATCATTTTCTTTTATCTTGGGTTTTGCGTAATGTAAATGGAATTCAACACAATTTATAAATTGAAATAGGTTTGGAATTTTTTACTTATTGTAACATCAAAACTAAAGGTTTAAGGATCTAAAGAACCCTATTCATAACCATAACAATTTAACAAGAATTGATTTATGTATGCCATTAGTAATAAACACCAATTAACATGACATTGACATTAATTAAAATATTTTCCAAGGACTTATTTGTTAATATACATCATGGAAAGTTTTCATACCCTCCATGACATCTATTCATCATGTGATGAATTTTCCTTTCTAGAACTAAAGGTAGAAATTCCATCCCACCAAACTCCTATTTGGTTTTATGCCTCTGTAGTTATGTTCCTAGGTTTATTGAATGTTGGGGTTCCCAAAAGGAATATGGTGTAACAAAAAAAATATTGCATAGCCTAAATTTGGGTTTCTATAAATTTTTTTCATTATAATTATAGTAGATTGTTGTATGTTTACAATTAGAATGATATCATGTCAAATATCTAATATATAGGTTAATTTAACAACAAATATTTTTTTGTGGATCATTTATATTATTATACAATTTGGCATTATACTAAATAATGAAACTAGCTATATGATTGTGAGCTTTTTTCAGATTTTTTGCATGGTAGGCTCATTTTTTCAAAAAATGTTGGCAATTCCAAAATAAATTAATTAGTGTTTAACTGGGCTAGCTATTACAATACATAAAAATATCCAAAAATAGATTGGATATTATATAAATATCTTTTTGAGCCCTTCAAAATAATTGTATCAAATGTCCTAGCTACAATTTGTTTATAAAGGAATATAAAGGAACACGTCCATTAATGTAATTGATTCTATTTTGAAAAAATTGGATAAATAATTTTTACATTTATGTTTAGCAATGTTCGTTGGATGTATTTGATTAAAGTATAAACCATATTCAAAAAATTTGAAGGTTGTAGGATTAATTTGAAAGGGAAGCAAGGAAAATGATTATTTCGCTAGAGAAAAATTTCAATTTAGAACTTCAATTTGCAAGTATTTTATATAATCACAAGCAACATTTATGACTAAAAACTCATTAGTCATGTTGGACAAGTTACATGCAACATGATGTAAGGTTAGTCACCAAATGAAGTACATAGGACCAATAGGTGTAGTTTCATCCGTTGACCATCCATGAAGCAAATGCCATTTGTGGCATGGTCCTTAAAACTATATAATAATTATATTGATTACCATTTATCATGTACCAACTATATCATCAAGAAGCAAATCAACAGTGGACCTATGGTGTTACATTAATATTAGTTAAATAAATGTTTGTACGTTATAAATACTTACCTAATTACCCTAGTTAGCCTACCTATGCTACCTAGCTAGCTACCTTACTTAGCCTCCTAAGCATGGAATAAAGTTGCAAAAAATGAGAATTGAACCTTTCACCTTCACACTAAAAACCAACTCCTTATTGACTAATTTGTCACATTTGTGTTTGACCATAGGATAAATTTAGATCATTTGGGTGTTATCTATATCTCAATTAAAATAGAAATGTGTTTGGTGATGGGAGTCATTCCTTGCACTTTTAAAAAACCATTGCCTAACCTTACATGGAAAATGTTTGGTCATACATGTAAAGTAGCACATTATGGGGCAAATTCCAAATTGCTTCACGTTTAAGATTTGTTTGATAATGGGGGTGATTTAATGTTGGATTACAAGATTTAGAATTTTGGGTGCAAACAATCTTCTAAGTGCACAAATAGGACTTCAACCTTCAATGTACAACATCATTTTCTTATGGAAACACAAAGCATGCAACAACTAGCCCCCATTGCAAGCACATTGGATTCACACCAAAACATGTATTTGATTCACTAGTTCAACTAAAAAAGCTACATGTTACATAAACTTGAATTACTTCTCATCCTTTTCAAAATCCCTTACAATTGCTTCAGAATGTTAAAACATTTAGATGAGCTTCAATGTTTTAAAAAGCTTAGATATGTTTTAAGGCTAAAGTGTTGAGAAAAAATGCAAAGAAAAGGAAATCAAATATATAATCAAGAAAGGGGAAGACATGTCAATGTTGGAACTAGCTCACAAGATTCTAAAGTACAAGGTAGTAAGCTAAATCAACCTACCCAAACATTAGTTGCAAATTTTTTTAAAAATTCATGTAGATCAAATCTACCAAGAAAAGTACAATACATATTACCATTAATTTGATTCAAGAACTTGTAATCTCAAGAATAGCAAGGAGTTTAGGTAGATTTGGTTCTAGTAATTTTTTACGTATTGCAACTAACCAAAGTTTGGTTCGAATCTTGACCCCCTTGGTGCTTTCCATCTTGGGCTCCTTCAATTGTTCCTATATTCTTACATCCCCATTGTTTTGAAATGAAGGATGTAAGTTACTTTCCACTTTCCTTTGGATCATTTGGCTTGGGACCCATTAAACATTGCTACACGCAACGTTTTTTTTTGTTTATGCAATGGTGTCTTTTTCTCCCTATTCATTATGAAAAATCACATTCATGGAAACCTCACTACCTTGCAACTAGGGACTCCTATGAAATTACCATGCAACTAAACTACAACTACCTTTTAAAAATACAATGATTTTTATTTTTAAAATCCACATTAGATATTATTTGAGTTTTACTATAGTTGCACATTAGTTGCAAAATGGATCCTATACAAATGTATGTACACACCATCTATATGGTCACAATCAAATGTATTTGACTTTGTGAGCGAGTTGCATGGTAGTTGCATTATACAACTATTGTATAATTGGCTTATGTGTGCAACTTCAAGTGTGTTTTCATGTGTGATTACATTGCAACTAACTATACGAAATGGCATGTATGATTAAGTCACATGTTCTGCATTTCCACCATCCATTTGAAATGGCACTTTTAATTTTTATACAATTAATTTTCAACTAAACTTGCCACTAATACAACTATTATTGCCACTAGGTTTTCATTATGTAAATACTACTAATTCACCAATTTGGGACTTTCATTCAACTTCAATTTGACTGATCAACAAATATGTTCCAACCAACATGCTATGATATCACCTATAAATTGTATAATTTATTGAAAGAAAAAGTGTAGTCCTGAAGTGACATTGAAATAATGTACACATTGTATTATCAAGTTCATTTGGATGTACATAAATATTCCTTTGTAAAATTCAAAATATTTTATTTTAAACATCGAAGAAAGTTCTATATTATATGTTTCAACTTTAGAAGCAAAGGACCAACATAGAAGAAACACAAAACATGTTTAAAAAGAAAATAACCTTTTATTTTTAGATATCATATCTTCCTTGTTTTTTGTCCACTTTCAATGATCTAAAGTGCTATGGATGTATTAAGTTAAAATTTACATGGATTATTTGAGTTCTAAAAATAAAAGAACAACACAAAAGAGCCATGACAAATATGAATCTACTGAATCTTAGTGCATTAAATTGGTGACCAAACATTAACCCTGCTTACTTTTGAAAACCATATATTCTTCATCTTGTGTTCTTTTTGAACAATTTAAATGGCCATGGGTGTGCCAAGTCAAGGTCTAAAAAAAGCTTTTCCACTTGAAAGGCAAAAGAACAATGTATTAAAATTTAAAACTATTTAAAAACTTAAATGTTTGTCCACTGGCTTGTTTTGTAGTAGTTGCAAGTGAGTTGCAATTAGGATGCAACTAATTTTTTCATCATGTATTGTTTGTCTTACCTTTCAAGTTTGTAAAGTATATAACTAAGTGCATTGGGAGTATTAAAAAACAAATGACATTTGGAATAAACCAATAAAAAAAGGTTTGGCCCTAAAAGTTAAATCCAAAATAAAATAGGAATCTTATTCCAAATGATTTACCTATCTACTTTAAACCTCCCTGCCTATCTATTTATGTTTAATTATTTAACTAATTAAGCTAAAAAATTAAATAATAATGCATATTTACTTTAGGCCTACCTATTTATTGACCTAAGCACCACATGTCAACATCTTATTGGCCCTAAGTTGAATGATGTAAATTAAATTAATAAAAATATTAAATATTAAAATAAATTTTAGAATTGCCACATGTCCATTGATCAAAACATCATTGCCATGCCAATAGATTGTTTTTTATGTAGTTACAACATAGTGCTATAGTAGTTGCAACGTAATGGCACCATAGTTATAATGATTTAGTTGCAACATAGTTACATGAATTGCATATGTATATTGGTTTCATATATGGTGAATTGTGCCATTACAACTTTTGCAACTCATATGATAGCACTTACATTGGAGAAATACGATGAGTTGCAAGTTGTCCTTGCAACTCAAAATTACAATTGCAAGCCTAATTGCAAAAGACTTACTTTCTTATAGTCATTTGAAGGGAAATGGCCAAACATTAAGAGTCTAGAACACAGTTGTGGTCGTGTTTTTCAAGCAATTAGGAGGAGCTTCAAGTTGAACATTTGTTAGGTGCACACAAGCCCTTGTAGTTTTACTTTTATACCAACCCCTTTATGATGGTGCCCCCCTCTAATGCTCCCAACCTCTTCTTCATCATCTTGGGTGGAGTTTAACCCTAGGGTGTGTTATTAGAAAGTATGTTCATACTACTAGAACCCTTACTCCCTTGCCATAGCTTCAATTTCTTCAAAGATTGTTAATGCACTATACATTTTCCACCCCCTAGATTTATCCCCCCCATGCTTAGATTCCTTAATGGAATTTCAACTTGATTCAAAATTTTCCTTAAATTGTTTTAAATCAACATCATCCACTTGTCTGACCTTTTAGTTGGAGGGTAAAAACATGGTTAGATGATTCATTTTTGGCATTTTGAAGCTCTACCTCTTAAATTAGCTAAAATTTATAGGTGTAGGCATTCAATCGTGGGCCACATTTGCCCCTTTTGACCACAATGTTTTCAAGAATATTCTTAACTCATCTTTTAGAAAAGTGTTTTAACTTATTTTTTAATTTAATTTTAAAAATTATGTTAAGGTTTATATTCAAAAATTTCCAAAAAATCAGTAGGTAGGCATTAAAATTTGCCAAAAATAATGAAATGTGAATTTTTTACATTGTAAAAGTAGTGGTTATAATTGATTTTTTATCCATTAGATTGATTTCAAATTTTCAAGATATTGATATCAATATATTGATAATAACATTCTATAAAAACAATTTCATTTGTATTTTTTTTCTAAAATGTTAAATACACAAAATTAAGTAGTGATTTCAATTAATTTGGTACATGTTTGCAAAATTGCACCTTCTTGTAGTTATAATAAATATCAAATTATAAATATTATAATTATCCCCTATGCTTTTTAATCAAAAAATTATTAAACCACCTTTTAGATATCATTGGACAGGTGATTGGTTTAAAAATTGATGTGATAGTTTGAGTATTTCAATATGAAATGGACTATAAATGATAAAAAATGACGAAAGCCATGGCATTTAAATTTTTTTTAAATGAAATTATTTTATATTGAGAAAGTTTCGATGCATGTTGTTTTTGAATTCCTTGTTTGATGATGGTATATATATATATAGACATTGTTTTGAATTCACATTTTTCATGTTATTAACATGCGAAACTTAATGTCATCATTTCAAAAGTTCATTATGAATGCAATATTTTTTTAAAAATTATTCATATTTTTAAATATGATTTCCATTAAAATTTATTGTAAGTTTATAACATGGATAATTTAAAATTTAATCATCTTAATGCTTAATATACCTTTACATTTTAAATTCATTTATAATTTAGGAATACTATTATTGTGACAATCCAAATAGTCCCTTGAACTATAATTAGAAGGCCTTTGAACATGGTAATGGAATACCTTCAAAATTCACTTAACCCTAAGGATTTGGCTATGGCTTTCAACAATTATTGTTGGTGTGTGTGTGTATTGCCATAGGTTGTATCCCTAGCTACATAATTTAGGCCACACAACTTTTAACATTGGCCAAGCTTTTCAAAAGTATTGGGCTAATTAGAATTGATAAGGTTTTATATTGGTTGGTGAATAAGGTTTTATGTTTTTACTTTCATTATGCATTTTTGATTCACTTATCCTTTCATTAATTTAGTGTTGTAATTAGGGAAGGTGTGAAGTAGTGGTATTCAAACAATCTTGGATTTTCACCTTTAGTGAGTGGTGTTGCAAATAGATGTTGTAAACACCTTCAACACCATTATTTACAAGGTTATATTCTAGAAGCTTTCTGTGGTAGGTGGTTAGTTGTCCCAACTCATCCCATTCATTTGTTCCTTTATCTATAGCTCCCCTCTTTTTCAATCATCATTCCTTTTAGGAGGTTTGATGGTTATCATTTCCTTCATTGGCATACATTAATATGATCCACTAGGTAAGCCTTTTTCAACACTTTCTCATTTTTAGGCCCTGTGAAATTCAATGGACCTTTTCTCCTCATGTTTGTTCCTTTCTATGGCCAATAAAACCTACATGACACGCCTCCATTGTTCCTCATTCCCTTGATCATTTTGCATCACGATTGGATTTGATAGGGTTAGTAGTCCAAACCCACAAGTGCACAAGATGGTCTTCTTCCTCTTGTTGGCTTTTCCTTTCATGTGAGTTTTTGCATCCTTTTAGATGGCATCAAGGTTTTGAGAATTCCATTTGTTTTCTTTCCTTTTCCTTTTTCTAGGAAATCTTAGACAAAGATGTCCACCACTTCAAGGCATTTTTAGGTTAAAGGACATCTAGGTGGTTTTGGGGGGTTAAAGCACATTAAGTTCCCCAAAAATTATAATTTCAAAATTGTTTTGCAACATTTGATAATTGTTTTTGAAGCACATTTTCATGAATGGAATCATTTTTATGAATTTTGAGGAGATTTGATTAGCTTGGAACTTAGACTATCCATTTTGAAAAAACAAAAATAAAAACGATGGAGATTTAAAAATCTATTCATGAGTATATTTATCACAAAAATAATATTTTACAAATTATGATAGTTTAGAAATATTTTTAAAAAATGGGGTTGCAAGTGGTATTTTTGAATGAAACTTTGGGTGATGAATAATGTTGATACATTTCACTACCAAATTCCATTCATATTAACAATTAGTTCCTCAATTTACCTAATGGATGTCATTCATCAAACATCTTTTTTTGTTATTTGTAAACCATAAATGCATTATGATTTGATTTTCCTTTAAAACAACCACCTTGTAGTGAAATAACAACTCACATGTAAAGGTGAATTGTGTTTTTTTTATTTAAATTTTGTTTATGAACATGGCATGGAACCAAAAGTATGGGTGTTTTGATGTTACAAAACAACTCCAAATTATATATGATGTACATGATGTGTCTATAACCATTTTAGATCTTGACCATTGGATGAAAATTAAGATGGTTGTAAATCATTTTACATCTTGAACATTTCTTTACATTTTGACCATTGGATTGAAAGGGAACAATTTAAAATGTTTGGCATTGAATTGTATGTCACCAAAAATACTTTTAGATATTTTAAATATATATAACATTTTACAACATTGCACAAAAATGGGTAGATCCTAGTGTGATTTTATTTTTGGAATATTTTTTTGATATTTTGCTCAAAGACCATCATGTTTACATTTTTTTTTCCGCCATTCCCAAAGTTTCAACTCTAGCTAGCCTCTTTTGATTCGATCCTCATGCAAGTTCTTAGGAGGCTATAGGGCGAAAGATCTTTAGAGTGTCCAAAGGCCCCCTTAGTTTGTTGGTGGATTGTTCTCCTCATCTCTAAAAGGGGGATAAGTTTCATTTCCATTAAGACCATTGTTTCGGTAGCTTACTTGGGGAGTTAAGGGCTTGTGGCCCTTATCATTGCCCCTAGTCATTGCATCTAAATTCTTACAAAATCATCATCCATTGTTATTAGAGGCTCTAGGGGTTAGTAGTTCAAGTTCACCTCCATTTTAGGCCCACTTAAAAGTGGCTTACAAATTTTTCCTTTTGACAATGCATGCTTGTGTTTCGCTTTTTGAATAGTTTTCAAAATGGGGAGGGGATCATTTTCAAGAGGCCATTTCAAAGAGTTTGCATGAACACTATTTTTCCGTCATGATCTTTGGCATGTCTTCAAAACCTCATCGTGCTTGTTTGAGTTTTTATGCAAGTTTGGGTTTGGGGGCTAGGTTATCTGTTCACCCAATCATCCTATCATTTTGTATAGCCTTAGACATCTTTTTCTTAATATTGTGCACTTGGTTGGGCCTTTCCCATTCAATAGCTCATGGCTTGGCCCAATAACTTGTGATTTGATGTGATAACTTTCACCTCAAGTTTTGGATTTGTTTTATTTGTTTTTTCATTATTGCTCATATTATTCATTAAATCAACATTCATCAAAGTAAGATCTTACAAATCTTCTGATACTTAGTTTCATGAAATAGTACCAATTTGGCTCACTTTATGATTACAATCAAATTGGGGATGAAACAAAGGATTAGAAAGTCAACCTAGGGTTCAAAAACAATTAACTTCATGGTTAACTCCACTCGGTAACCTACATTTTAGGTGAGTAAAGATGAGTTACATGGCACTAAACCATTCTTTATTTTTTGTGAAAATTTGTCAAATGGTGACACTCGTTCTAAAAAAGGAATATATTGTTATAGCAATTTTTTTCTGGTGATCTAGGGATTTTTTCAACTTTTGCTGAGGAGGCACAACCAAGTAAATAAGAGATGAAAATGAAAGTTCCCTAGGAACGAGGTTGGATGAAAAAAAAGGATGCCAAAGCATGTCCATAATGTCCATACATTTCACTAGGATGATGTGCACTTTTGCAAACGAAGGAATTGTTTAGTCACCTTGTTGCTCTCCAAACCCTAACACCATCACTAGTGGTGGCACCTAAAGCTCTTCATTAGGGCCATTGAATTCAAGGGTGCATAACTTTTGCTAGATGTAGTTGAACAATGTAATTAGGATTGCCAAAATCCAACTTTAGTGAAATGCTTAGTGCTAATATGATGTTGTAGACAACTAGGGTATAATTTCAACTTTTTCCAGCTCTTGAAAGCTAAAACAACCAATCACAACTTCTACCTTCAAACTTGAAACTTTCAAAGATGTTTTGTCTTTTTTTTTTAGTATGTGCATTCAATATTCAAAGATTGTGTACTTGGTACTTATTTGGATGCGGGTAGATCAATGCAAATGGTCATTTCAACTTTGAAAACATGGGAAAAATAGATATCATATGAAGATTTGGGATTTGGCATGGTGGAGATGATTTTGTTGAAGATGGTGCTCACATAGTAAAAGTGACTTTGTTGAAGATGATGTTGGTTGTTCAACAAAGGTATGTCCATGGAATTAAACTTAACTTTTCAGGAATTAGGAACTTGGAAGGTCTGAGATTCTAAGTTTGCTCACAAACTCCAATTTAGATTCTTGTTAAAAAATGTTGGACGCATTTTTTTCCGAGAGTTTAAAGCTAATGTTTCATCAGATCTCTCATTTGCATTCACCCAAACCTGTTTGTAGTTGTTGAATGGTTTTTCTCACTTGTAGAGTTTGTCACGAAACTTTTCAATTGCCAAATCCATTATATTTTCAAAACTAACTTCAATTTGAGTTTTTTTTCCCACAAGTTTGTGAGTGTAAATTAGATCAGGGTGAAAGCATGCTAAAGAATACGAAAAAAATAATCCTATCAGGTAAAAAAACACAAATTTGTGACAAGTAGATTAAAAAGTAAGTGATGTTTTAAAATATTGTCCTTTTAAACTACATGAGGGCATTAAATGTGATATGTTGAAGTTTTTGACAGTTTTAAAAGCTGTATCAACCTTTTTAAAAACCTACTTTCAATTTACTTTGCAAAATTTGCCAATTTGTCTTGTTGTGAAAAAGTAGATTGAAAGTAGGTCAAAAAAAATTAATTTGGAAATTTCATTCATATGTTGCATTTTGAAAGGGTTTGGGGCATGATTTAATGAATCAAACACATGTAATGCACTTTAGTATCATATCAAAAAACATGTTTTGGATGCCAAATCTAAGTTTATGGAAAACTTACTTTTGAGGGGCTTCACATTGTCATAATCCAAAAATTCATATTCCAAAAAATGTATTTCAAGGTGCATAATGGCTCAAACATTAGTAACACATCATTTGAATTGTTTGATTTGAAAAATGTGCAATATCAGCCAAAGTAATAAACTTTCAATAAATAAATAAATTAGTGAAAGTAATAATATATGTTAAGAATGATCATATATGGTCTATTTAATACAATAAATACACCCCAAAATTTATGGCATGATTAAAATCCCTAAAATACAAAAGATTTCAAATCTACTTTTACTTGTTAGTAAGGATCACCAATTGGTATATTTTACCATGTTTTCACCCATGAATAGTTCTCTCCGATCTTTTTAAGGTTTTTTATGTTCTAAGTTGTTGTGATTATGTGTTTGTTGTTAATTGTGGTGATTTGGTGAGTGAAAGAGGGGTTTGTTCTGGTCACTAGTGACAAGTTTACTCTATCTGTTGATTATGTTGAGTCGATGACTTGTGAATTGTGAGGGATCATTTCAAATTTCACTCCATTGAAAATTTCATTCTATCTATTGACTAAAAAATCGTGAGGGAGGGTGCACTCCAAGGTGAAAAGTTAGCTCTACTTGTCAATTGTGGTGATTCTTGACTTATGAAGGAGGGGTTCACTTTGGTCATAAATTTGTTTTGTCGTTGTTGTTGCCATTTTGTCTAACCTTTGAGAAGCCACCATGTCTTTTTCAATATTCCAATATTTTAACTCATCCAAGAACCCAAAGCTCACAATGTTGTTGGTCTTTGTTTTTGATTCCACCATGTTTTCGTAGTCTTTTAGGGTGAAAGCATGATCAATTAGACACTCCATGATCCTTGTTTGCATAAATGGCAAGTAACCATAAATTACACCTTCATATAGTAAACTTTAAAATATTATTTATTCCATGATCAATATGGGCATGTTCTTTGATTTTATACCAATGATATTAAAAAAATTGCATGTTTAATGTCCATTTAAGTAGATTTTTCAAAATTGTAAGTAGATATTTTTCTACTTTTTGAGCATCTATTTCATAGAAAAAAGGCTTAAAGTAGGAGAAATATTGGATTTTTCTACTTTCTTAAATATTACTGCATTAAAATGTACTTATGTGTTTTCAACTTTTACTTTAAAAATAATAATATATCAAGCTTTCTATGTAAAAATATTTTTTAACACATTTTGGCTTGTATGTTTCAAAAATACTTTTCACCTACTTTTATTATATGAAAGTTTTTCAAACTTTATATACAACAAATTATAAACCCACTATTGAGTAACATGATGGTTTGATAATGATTGAAAACATTTTGATTCTACTTTCTTGCATTTATGTGCAAAAACATGACTGCTCGAATGATAATTACTTTTTGTGTCTAATTGATCTTGCTTTCACCCTTTAGTTTTTCCAGTGGTCCAAAATTTCCTTTTAGAGCAGCTTGGCCTCCTTCTCCAGATTCTGTAACTTGTCCTCCTCTTGAAACTGATATTACACAAGAGGTTTTGCAAAACCCTAATTCTAGCTCTAAACAATCTGAGGTCCTTGAGAGAACTAATTCCATGACTGGCCTGTCTGCAGTCATTCTGGAGTCCACAAACCTTGATCAAGTAGTGGAGTTATCAAATTCACAATCTAACTCACCTTGTTCTATTGAGTTGTCTGATTCAGAAGTTGATCTAGCTTCAAAGAAGCAAAAGAGAGATGGAAAGAAGCCCAAAAAAAAAGTTATGACAGCACAAGAAAATTCCAAACTGAATGGGCAGCAATTCCAAACTGAAGGGGCAGCAAGGTTGCCTTGGGCTGAGGGTTTAGTGTCAGATGGAGGTCCACTTAGTCGCCAGATTTTGAGGAGGCATCTTGTATCCATAGCCTTAATGCAATTGAGTCTGAGATTAAGTAGCCACATCATATACATAGAGCGTGATGCATAGTCGCCAGTCAGAACTATTTGCTGTTTTATTCAGTTGCCCAAGGGCACTTTGATTACAGTGACAGTAGCCACCAATTTTTTTTCCTACACTTGTGTGTTTTCGCCACTATAAAATACTGCCACCTACACCACAGCCAAAAAAAAAGAAAAAAGGGCTGCTCTGTTACGAATTGTTAAAAAAAGTTCGTCAAATTGCCACAGAAAATTGACTTTCTGGGGAGGGTGTCGCCAGATTCATGCCTGCTGGCTACACATTTATGAGTTCTCTGGAAAAGAGTAGCCAGTTAAGTCCAAATCTGCCTAGGGACGCTTGCCACTCTGGCTCCATCAGGGAATTGAAAAAAAAAACACTGCACCAAACTTTGCTAACTTTGTTGTAATCATGTGAACTCCCAGTTACCTGGCTGCAAATCATGATTAAAAAGCAGATAATCCAATATTCTGATAACACACTCTTCAATTATTCATTTTAATTGGCTGGTTTGAAAACTCCAATTATCCTTTTACTGAAACTTCTTCATGGAATAGGTTTGTGACACCTTCTAATGAGGTATGGATTATCCTTTTTACTGAAATGGATTTAGTATGAAAAGTTGATGGGTTAATTAGGGCTTTTTGGTCAAGGGCTAGCTCCACACCTTTTTCCATCTGTGCTCAAAATTCCTCCAATGTTTCTTCATCCCACAAAGTAATAGGTGATGACAACTTGTGCCAAAATAATTTGTTGCATTGAGTATTGATTGGTTGGTTTGTTGTTCCCTGGACCCGCCAAAAAAGTTTGATGATATTCTGGTCCCCTTATTATGCATTAAGAAAAGAACACAATTCAATGTGTTGGTTGATATAAGCATGCTCGCAAGTGTAAAGAAGATACCAGTAACAAACAAGCAAGAGCCATATTAGTGGAATCACCACAAATCATCTTTTTTTAATCAAACATTGCTGGTGTGGTGTTTGGACATTGACATGCTGACTATTCAAGGATCATGCTACTAAGCAATACTCAGTAGCCACCACCCACACCATACCTACTCTCTCCTCCCCCAAACAAAATACTACCCTCTTATCCAATGAAAAAAAGTCGTTTCTAAAAGAAGAAAAGGGGCCATTCAAAGCAAGTAAAAAAAGGCCAACCATTCAGTCTGTATTTTGGTAAAGCCTTATCCTCATAAACTTACCACAACACATCTGGCATTTTGAATCACTTGGAGTTTTTAAAAAAGCAACATGGTCATCCATCCATTCACACATAGCTTGTGTAAGATTCACACATAGAGAATATTAAATAACATAAAAACTCCCCCCGGCCACCCACCCCGCAGCCCCCCCCCCCAGCTTCAGTGAAAAAAATTGATCACCACCCAAACAATTTGTTCCACATTCTCACTTCCAACACTCTCCTCAACAACAACAACAGTTCTGAAGTCTAGGGCAAAAAATCATTTTCAACATTCATTCACTCACTCACTCAATGGAACAAGAGGAGTCCCACATGCTCTCACAAACAAATTTATGTCCAACATAATAATAAAACAATACAAAGACAAAAGAGAACAGATAAGAAAATCCACTAGCATATCCTGACCGTTGAGACCCTAATCCACAAACCCACCAACTATCTCCAGATCATGAAATGGAGCAAATCAAGGCAGGGTGGTGGTGGTGGTGGTGGTGGTGGTGGGGTTTACTTAAGTAGTTTACACTGCAAAAGTGACATAAAAGAAGGTTAACACTTACTATAGCACCATGGCAAGTTCAGCATTTCAGTGTGAAATAATTATTTCATTTTTGAAAGATTTCATGTTAGAGACAAATACAATATCCCAGAAAATGCTTAAACATTCTCTATTTTTCATTAGAAACTTTTTTTTTGGGGGAGAATTTCATTTTGGAAAATTTCAACATATCTGAAAATAATCTAATTAGACTAGTTTGGAAGCTGCCAAAGTACTAGGGAAGTTAGCTATTTGTTACCTGTCTACTGAAATTAGGCATCTGAAATGGGTCCGCCCTGGTTACCCCCCCCCCGCCCCAAACACCAGGGCGAGAAGCAAAAAAATGTGTGGATGCCTATGGTGGGTGCAGTGGATGACTAAATTGAGGCCCAGAATTGAGGCCTCAAAAAATGGTCCCAAAAATTGTGCTCAAATTTGAGCACAAGTGTTTGTAACGCGTTCCCAACACTTAGAAAAATTTCGCACTCCGCTCGCTGTTTGTGCGTGTGTGTCTGTGTGAGAGAGCGCGCGTGCGTTTGCGGAAACGTTCTCTGCTCCATCGAAGAAGAGAGCGCGGGGGGGGTGGCGGGGGAATGGCGACATCTGTTGCAGCAGCAGCATGTGTGCAAACGGGAGTAGTAGCGCAGGTGGCGACCGGTACGCGATCCGCTAGCGGTGTTGGGAACAGTTGTGGATCGGGTGGAACTGTGGTGGCCCGGTTGGGGCGAGGAGTCCAGAAGCAACAGCAGCTAAGTGGCTACACAGGGTTGTTGGGAGGGAGGAAGGATGTGTTGAGATTGGAGAGTGGCAGTTGCTGGGGCGTACAGCAGCAGGACTTGTTGGCTGCAGTGGCAGCACAAGTCGTGGGGTCTGGGCATCATGGTGGTGGGCATCGTGCCGTGGTATGCATGGCCAAGAAGAGTGTCGGAGATCTCGGCGAGGCGGATCTCAAGGGAAAGCGTGTGTTCGTGCGTGCGGATCTGAATGTGCCGTTAGATGATAAGTTCGTCATCACTGATGATACCCGCATTCGAGCTGCCGTGCCCACCATCAAGTACCTCATCAAGAATGGCGCCAAGGTCATCCTCTCCAGTCATCTGGTAAGTATGCTTTCTTTGTGCACCATTCTTCTGAAGAATAAAATTTTTATACCAAATGGGTTTTCTTCGATTCTGCAACGTGCTTTCCTAGTGAGATGGATTTCCAATGCCCATTTTGCTTGCAAGAGTCAGTCTCTGATAATTTTCCTCTTGCTTGCTGCAATGGGTCGTTCTCCTTGCCATTGCCTTGCGGTGTGCTTTGATTTGTGTGATGTTTCTGCTGGCTAGAGGGATGAATGCATTTGCCATTGACTGGGTCATCAATTATTCTTGAGTTTATTGCTCAAGGAATTCCTTTGCCATTTGTCGACCTGGATGGAGCTTGGTCTGTGAGGTTTGTGTGCCAGAGAGTTTTTCCTTGTCTTTTATCTCCTCATGATGTATGTATGTGCAGGGTCGACCAAAAGGTGTGACCGACAAATTCCGCCTGACTCCTTTGGTACCAAGGCTTTCAGAGCTTCTCGGTGTGGAGGTATGGTGTGTCCTATTTCCCTGGTAGTTCACTTTGTCGGATGTGTTCAGCTTGCATTATTTATACCGCTTGTTTTGTTTTAGGAGCTGCCCTTGTGTCACAAATTCCAGAAACTTGTAACAAAATCCATCGTTAGGGATGATGATGTTCTGCTTAGGATGTGTGTTCTTTGGCATGTGTGTCAGTAGGTAGTGAAGGCAGATGACTCAATTGGTGCGGAAGTGGAGGAGAAAGTTGCTGCTTTGCCCAATGGAGGTGTGCTGCTGCTGGAGAATGTGAGGTTTTACAAGGAGGAAGAGAAGAATGACCCAGAACATGCCAAGAAGTTGGCTGCCAATGCTGACCTTTATGTAAATGATGCCTTTGGCACTGCCCATCGTGCACATGCATCTACTGAGGGTGTCACAGCTTTCCTCAGGCCATCTGTTGCAGGTTTCCTCCTCCAAAAGGTTTGTGATTACTCTCACTGGCTATTTTGCATGGGCATTTGCTTGACAGTGCAGGTTGTTAGGTCTAAATAGTCAACCTGAAAAGTTTTCTGGGGCTGCTGTGGGTACAGGAGTTGGATTACCTTGATGGGGCAGTCTCAAACCCAAATAGACCCTTTGCTGCAATTGTGGGAGGTTCAAAAGTGTCATCAAAGATTGGTGTCATAGAGTCACTTTTGGAGAAGGTAGACATTTTGCTTCTGGGAGGTGGTATGATCTTCACCTTCTACAAGGCACAAGGCCTCAAGGTTGGTGCATCACTGGTGGAAGAGGACAAGTTGGAACTTGCAACGTCCCTCATAGAGAAGGCCAAGGCCAAGGGTGTCTCACTGTTGCTGCCGACAGATGTTGTCATTGCTGATAAGTTTGCCCCTGATGCCAACACCAAGGTACAGGCCTTTTTTTTCCCCAGTGCTAAGTGTTTGATTTCAGGGTGCATCTCAGACCAAAAAGGGGTTGGTTTTAGTAACTTCAACATTGTGGAGGTTTTGGACAGGTTGTGGCAGCATCAGCTATTCCAGATGGCTGGTTGGGTCTTGATATCGGCCCAGACTCAATTGTGACATTCAATGCAGCCCTGGACACCACCAAAACTGTCATATGGAATGGTCCCATGGGAGTGTTTGAGTTTGAAAAGTTTGCAAAAGGGACTGAGGTTTGTCCTCCTTGATATTTCCCTCTACTAGGATGCCAGTAGTTTGTCAAATCCCTTCTCTTGGTGCCCCAGACTGCCATAATGTACTCTATGGTTTTCTAATAAGCAAGTTGGGTGTTGCAGGCAATTGCCAAAAAGCTGGCAGAATTGAGTGGCAAAGGGGTGACAACCATTATTGGTGGAGGAGACTCAGTGGCTGCTGTGGAGAAGGTTGGTGTGGCTGAGAAGATGAGCCATATCTCAACAGGAGGTGGTGCTAGTTTGGAGCTGCTTGAAGGAAAGGTGTTGCCTGGTGTTGCAGCTTTGGATGAGGCAGTTGCCACAGTGGCCGCTTAGGTTCTTTTAAGTTCCTACCTTGCTATACTGTCCATTGGGTCCTGCACACTCGAATGAACATCTTTGCCTTCCATCAGTTGTGGGTTCTGTATTCTACTGCCTGAGTTGATCAAGAATATGCTCCGATCAGCTTTCAATTCCTCAGCAGGGTATATAACCATTGGGTAGTAGATCAGAAGGAAATGATGATATCATTCTTTAACCTTGAAAGATTGCTTGAAAATATGAACCTCTCCAGAAAATAATTTCATGACTCTTCAATGGGGGAACACAATGGCAACTTCTAGAAACAGAAGGAACCTATCTGTGCAATTTAACATACTGACTGCATGCAGTTCCTCTATCTATCTACGACCCAACCATGGCTGCATCCTTCAAGATTACTTTCCCATCTGCCCATATGTGGACAGATTTGGTTGGATTCTGCAAGGTTAGAGCAGAAGCACGTAAGAATATCTGTCTATGCACAAGCAGTTCAGCTTCATACTGGCAACCATCTCAGAAGAAAATCATGTGCAGTCAGCAACCAATCTGTAGCCATTTACCTGCCTGCCATACTTTAACTACTCTTCAATGATGTTATAATCAGTTCAGACTATTTCATCAGGAATGTCTGATTTGTTTAACAACAATAAAAAAATTTCAATACTACAAAATACCCATAAAAAAGGCAATTGACAGAATACTGTAAATTAATGAATATAAACTCTTCCAACCAAACAATTTTGCAAGTTGCAAGAGAAATTTGGCCTACTACATATGTCGAATCTTTGCATCTATATAGAGAGCCAATAGTTAGCATAAACTATCATGTAAATTGCATATAAATAGAGACAATAATTGTCATACACCATAAATAGATCTAGAACATACTCTGCAACTTACCATATTACCCTACCAAGATAAAGAGAAATTTCTTTCCAATGCACATGAGACAAATATACTAAATCCACCTAGTACAATCTGTATTCCAGAAGTAAGTAATCATCAACATGGATGAAAAAAGCAGTATGCATTTAACAATGAAATTACCAATCACTTCTCAAATTACTACATGGGATACAAGAGGTTGACATTCAACTGTCAGCAATACCAGATTGCCATGCCTGACCCCAATCTACACAAGCTGAGATCTCTGTGAGTTTTTTTCCAGTGCCGCAATCATCACACTAGGGCGTAGGACAAAATGTCTTGGGACCTAATTGAAACACTTTACCTAAAAGCTACTCTAGCTGAGTGAACTGGTGTGCAAGATGCATGAGATATGACTCCCAACTGGATTAAGAATTGCAGTTAGGCACCATACACAATAACTTTCCAGCTTCAGTGTTGTTGCATTCCACAGCTTCAGGATCTAACTAAACATGAGTGAGAAACAGTGTGAGTTGTTGTAACCCTCTGTGCAAAAGAAGATCCTGAAACATAAAAACAAGTCTCTGCACTATTGTCTTACTCTGACTTAGCTTCTGTCTGTGCAACTGGTTCACTTGATTTTGCTGCACCACCTTCCCGTTCTGCCTGCTTTTTCTTCTCCCTGTTGGAAAGAACAATATGCTCCTGACATCAGTAAGTGCCAAACACTTCAAGACAGTGCAGTGTTTGATGGCATTAGAACTGTTTTGTGTGCACATCATCATATTCCTGATTGCTTGGAGGAAGCAATGGAAGTATGTACCAGGATGAAGCTGATTGTTCAACAATAGGAAAACAAGAAAGTAAGCCACTTGAAGGAATTGTGAAAAGGTTAAGAGGAATGCCAACTTGGAGTAAGACTACAGTGATGACCACAGTCAAATCATGCTGCATCAATCTCGATCTTTTCAAAGATCTTGAGCACTAAGAGATGTGGATACTGGGTCATGCACATCTATCTTGCCACCAGGTTGCTAGAAAAGAATTCCAAGTTTGAAGGTTCAGATCCACTCTAAACAACAGCTGAAATGGCCACAGAAACAACAGACAGTGCAAAATGCTAGGACAGAGAACCCACCTTTCTGTATACTCCTTGAGGAGCTCTTTGCCTTGGGTCAGCTTGGATAGCAGATTCCGGTACACATCAAGGTCCCGATCCACACTGAGCTTACTCACGTTCAATGCTTTGGAGAGCTAAATGGCCAACCAACCAAACCTGATGTATCAGTAGGCTGATCTAATACCAAATTTTAACCTTTTTTTGAGCTCTTCAGTATCATACAGGAGCAAAGCACATCCAAATCCGTGGGAACGGTAGTACTACAGACAAGTGTCTGCTGTACTACAAAACCTGAAGGTTCACACCAATCTTCTGGTGCATTCCACCTGCAACCAGAGTGATTCCAGACACACAGGAGATACAGCAACATGAGGGTTGGTACTAAACGTTTGACTACCGCCACTAAGATGAATAGGGGTGAGCAACAACAAATGAAGCATGTGAACTACCTGTTCCAAAGTTGCAGGATCAGAGGCATTGGCACACTCTAATAGGCGGAACAAGCCAATGGCAAAGAAGCGACTGTAATGGAATGTGCCTTTGCCAGCTGCACGTTCTGCAATGTTTTTAAGAATGTTCTCCACATCACCCTCCCGGCTTGCAAATTCTGCAATTCCAGTCCCAGACTGTGCACTTGCCCACTCCTCCAATTTTCTTGCATCACTCCTGTACCAACCCAGGCAGATTTCCCATTTTGCTTCTTGAGGAGAGAGACAGGCATAAGAGCAAAAGACTGGCATCTGACAAACTGACAACCTGCTCCAATTTTCCCTTAGAAGACACTTTGTTTTACTCTCAAGCCCTTCATCATCCTTCAGGAGATGCTGCCTACCATTCACATTTTTGCTACTTCCCTTGCCACATAGATTCAATCTATACTAGGAGGCCTTCTTCAATCACACACCCACACCTTCCATGTAAGGAGAATCTGCTTCTTGCATCAACAGATGTATTTTTTGTGGGTGCTGATTCTCCAGCTTTAGATTCTTCAAATTGCAAAAGTTCACAATCAAAAGGTTGCAGATAAAGAAGTTTGCTCCTAACAGTGGACAGACCAACCCTAAAAACAAGTGTGCATCATAAGGAACAAGAGCCTTAAGCTTTTTGTTTTTTTCCCAGCCTCCTCCTCTGGAACTGCTAGAGTGCTTCAGAAGGCAGGATATTACCAGAACCAACCCTTGTCATTGCTGTTGGATTCCTCTCATGTTTTAGAAGCAGAGAGAAGACAAAGGAGAAGCAGTAAGAAACCTATATAACTCAGGGTCCTCTTTGAGGGCAGTGACATAGGCCTTAAAGATGGCATCACGATCCTTGTCGTTAGGGTAGCCATCCATGAGCTGATCGTAAACCGTAACAAAACCCAGGGCAAATACGGCATCATAAGTATAGGTTGCATTGTAACGCAGCAGATGCTGTTGCACTAGAATCTCCTGTATGACGCCGTTGTAGATGCTAGGTATGGGCTTCCTGTAAGCTCTAACAAATGCTGCCTTTGTATCTGCCACTGTAGGAACGTCTGCACTGGCCAACACCCCCGACACCATTCATCACACCATTCTTTCGTTCTCTTTCCTCCGGAAGAAAACACAGACAGACAGAGAGACACACACACGGTCTCTCATCCACGAGCCAAGGACCTTCGAGGAGCATCAGCTCACAAAACTTCCTTTCCCAGAAAATGAAAATTGACGACAATAACAACGTCAACATCAGAGCTTGCAGACGCTAAAACAAAAGTGAGAACAGACATACCAGTAGCGATGGCGACACATCGAACCAATGATCGGTTCGGCAAAGCACAGGAGGAGCTGCTACTAAGGGACACAGCTTTCCACAGCTGCTCCGAAGGACAACAACCCATCTGCCACATCCCACTTCTAAGAGCAGCCCCTCTGCCAGCACCAGCAGTCTGCAACAACGCACCTGCCCTGATGTCCACGGAATTGAAGCCCATTTTGGAGCAGCATGAGGACAGAGAAGCCAGAGCTGCAGTCATGATGGTGATTCTACTCCCTCCCTCCCTCGCACCCTCCCTCCCCACCAAACCTTCCTACTGGTCCTTGCACTCACTCACCCACTCACTGTAGAACACAGGCACCCACCCAGCCTGCGTGCCTGCTGGCTGCCTCTGGGATTGATGCTCCTTGCTTGCTCCTTGCTTGCTCCTTGCAGTTGGATAGAAGCCAGAGAGAGAAGAGCAAAGGGTAAAACAGTGGTAGCCTAAGTAGGGTGGGGGGAAAAGGGAAGAGCGCAGTGTGGGTGTGTGGACGAGTAGGGGAGGCAGCCTTATCTGTTTGGCATTGGCCAATGCTTATGTGTCGCCACATTGCCGTATGCCTTTTACCTCCACCCATTGAGGACTTGCCACTAAGTTATTGGTTTTTGTTGTTTCTCATTACACCAGCTTTGATCCTCCTCCTCCTCCTCCTCCTCCTCCTTTTTGATCTTCCTTCAAGTTGTTATTGTGAATTTGCTCCTCCTTTTTAAGGCAATTTCATCTTCCTTTTCAACTTAATTTGATCCTCTTTTTAAGTTAATAATTGCAGCTGGAAAAAACAAGCTCCTCCTCATCGTGGAATGGCTCTGTTCCCTGTTTTATGGCAAGTTCAAACAGTGTTGGCAGGATTACTGCACTTGGGCAGCTTCAAGTCTCATAAATCCGAAAATTTTTGCCCTTTTCATGGCAACTTCAAACCAGTGTTGGCAGGATTAGGGCATTGGGCAGTGTCAAGTTTTATAAATCCAACAAATTGTGCCCATTTTAAAGCAACTTCGAACCAGTGTTGGCAGGATTAGGGCATTGAGCAGCTTCAGGTTTTATAAATCCAAAAAATTGTTCTCCCAATCACACTAGAGGTTCTATCAAACCCTGCAAACCCCCTAAATCCCAAACCAAAGGTTCCTTTCAAAATCATGAATCAGACAACAGTGGTTCAAACTTTAAACCAGCAACAGTTTTCAAAAAGAACATATCTCAAGTTCTCAAAAAATGAACTCACACTTCATAACAACACCTGGTGAATATTTCTCAAAATATGGGACCAAATGAAAACCACAGCGCTCCATAGTCTCTCCCTTTACTTGCAGGCATGCCAACAAATCAAGCTAAAGGTTGCTAGCAAGCAGCTTCTAATTATATTCTTCTTCTTCACCTCCTCCTCCTCTCTAATCTTCTTATTCTTCACCTTGCTCTTTTCTCAAATCTTCTTTTTCACTTTCCTCTTCTCAACTGTCATTTTTGAACTCCATTGTTGTTATCTATGTCCATGATCAACAGACTGGCTTGATGGGAGGCACTTTCTTGATACAGTCTAGGTTCAATTTTTCTGTACATTGCAAGAGAGACAAGAAGAGTGTTCTCACCATTTTTTCCCAAAGGTTTTCTGCAGTGCAAGGGAAGTTTCGGCCTTTGCAGACTCCTTCACATACATAAAGAGGAAGTTTCTGCATGCAAATTTTTGCAGCTTTAACAAGAGCAACAGAAAAATTCCTGATTTGTTTGAGATGAGAAAATACCTGGAGTCACATGGGTCCTAGATCATGTACTGAACCTTTGGCCACTTAATGTTTGCTTAAAGTTGTTTTGATTAGGGATTTTTTCTTGGAAAAGTGTTGCTTTCCACTTTCTCTGCAAAATCCAATTGCCTCTTACCGCAGTATCTAAAAAAACCCACTAGAAGTTTGGGAAAACACCATGTGTAGAAAGCACCATCTGCCATCAAAATCAGGTGATGACAGGACTGGTACAAAAAAGCAATGTGAGACCAAGTGAGAACTGGGTACAACGTGAAGATAGTCAAAGCAAGAAACTATTCTTTAAGCATCCAACTACTACAAGAACTGGATTTCTTGAATAAACATGACACCCTACCTACTTCAAGTTAAAAAGACAGATGAAAAGAGAAGACCATATTCCTGGACAAACAATCATGAGGGTTCATGGAGCAATGCTACATTAACATGGTGACAAACCATGTACCTGCAACAAGGAAATTCTTTGCACCCAGCTGTTCCTAGTAGTGATTCCCTAGATTACAACCTTCACAACTTGTCAACCTTGTACCAGCAACTCAGCTAATGACATTTAGTACTGGTGTCTGACATATTTGGTAAGAGGCATCTGCTTAGCAGGCAGACAAAATCAACTTGAATGAGTTCAAAAATTGTTAAGACAACCATAATTCCTCAAGGCCTTTTTGCATCTTTCTTATCCTTCTTATGCACCTTTTTCCACTCTTCTGCACTGTCAATGATCTCCCCAGTTTTGAGCAGATAACGAACCTTTTGTCCAGTCTCTAAAACCTTGTGGCCCACCCGGCTGGTGACCTTGGCTGTCTTGGAGTAAAGCATGACATTTGAGCTGTGAACAGGTGCTTCCACCTGCCCAAAAGCATCATGAAATTATCTCCTAAAGCAGATGGTCTAAAAGGATTTTACAAATAATATCACGTCCACCTCTGCTATTCAGCACACCAAAGCAGCAAGAGAAACTACTTAAATTGATCAACCTCCCCAGATCTACTACTAGCAATGAAAGAAGAAGAAAAACCCTAGATTAACAGGGAACTATCAACCAATGACGAAGGCTAGGTTTTGGCATTTTTATGCACAAATATCTCAAATTGCAGACAAATCAAACTGTGCAAAGCTTCGAAATCATCAAGAATGAGAAATTGAATGCCTGAGAAAACCACACACACAAGAGAAGCTGCAGAATCAGAGCTTAGCAGTCAGATGCAGCAGGGTGGTATTGAAGGATTCCCGAAGACCAACCTGCACAATCTGACCAATTTCCCCCTCAGCTTTTCCCTTCACATGCTTGGTCTTCAGGTTGATGTCCTTGAGCAAAACCTTGCTATTGTGGGTATATATACGTGTCACAGTGCTGATCTTTCCCTTGTCAGCTCCTCCAATAACCTTCACATTGTCCCCTACCTTCACATGCAACTTCTTCACCACAGGCAAACTGTTGGGTTTCACATCTTTTCTCTCCCAACGCTTGATCTGTTCCACAGTACCCCAGGCATGTACCCAAGTTAAAGGTGAAGTCCACCAGGAATATCTGACACTTTTACTCCATTGCACACAACACTTCAGAGATTGTTTCTTGGTTGCCTCAACAACCTCACAACAATGTCCAAAGCCTTGACCACCCACACTTCTGATAATGAGAAACCTCTGAATCATGAAGCTACATCTCAACAGTGTTTCTCCAAACTGATGAATGTCTTTCCGACCGGGTGTGAGGGAGGCATGAGAGAGACTCTTACCTCCATCCTGATTGTGTGCGGCCCCACATTGTGAGAGACCTGGAACCCATCCAATAACCCCAACACACACTCTCTCACGTGTCAGGTTTTGTTCTCTCCTACGAAGACTCTCTTCTCCAGCAGGTTTTTCCATGAATGGTTTACGAATTACAAAAAAATCGACTACCGAAGCCGAGACATCGTCGGACCGAGATACAGAAGAGACAGGGACGAGCAGGAACAAGCCCCAGTATCACAGTCTAGGGTTTCGGGGATGCTTTTAGGGAAACCCTAGACTACTCTCCCTCAGGGAATCCTCATTCTTTGGTCGCCAAATCTTTCAACAATATCCATCACCAGACTTATGATCTTGGCTCCCGCCACTGAGCACAACGGCACTGGAAAAGGAGCGCAAAACAAACCCCAAAACAAAAGAAGGAAAGCATGCAAGGGTTAGAGATTGTGGACCGCACCTGGGATGATGATGAAGAAGAACCGCAAAGCTGATTATTGTTGAGACGAAGCCCACTGAAACTGCTGGATAATAGACCCTCTAGCTTGAACGACTGCACTGGCTGCACCACCACCATAGTCGCCATAGCTAGCTAGCTAGCTCTCAGAAGGAAGAGCTGGTGTTCTCTCTTTCTCTCCTGCTCCTTCACCTTCGCTCCTTCCGACTGGGGATGTTCGATGATGGTGGTATCACTTGCATGCGCGACAGACGAATTGCGCAACAACAGCAAAAACAAAAACAAAACCAAACCAAACCAAAACAGTGGCCAGTGGCCCCCTTTCTCTTATCCCAACCAGTTCTCTTTTCACACTTGTCCATAATAATCCAGTCCTATCCGGTTCGCACCGCACAGTTCCGTTCCGGTTTGTTTCCCCGTTTCCCACGTTTTACCTGTACTGTCGCCGGATGCCGTTCCAACGAATGAACGCACGACGACGCAACAGAACGAGAACGAAGGGACGCAGCCAGGTTCACTCGCGCGCGGCGCGGGCCACTGTGAACCAGCACCCACCAACGCACCATCCACTGGATGCCTGTTACAACTCAGTTGTGAATCAACCTCAACTGAGTTGATGTTTGATTTCACCTTGGTAACCGATTCTGTAGGAAATAGGTCTCATCTACAGGTAGATAGGTAGGTAAATAGGTTACTACTAGGTAACTAGACTGTTTATACATAGGTAAGGGCTGTTTTTACAACCTACCTACTAACAACCTGCTTGTGGGTTGTTTAGTAGGTAGGTAGAAAAAAGAAGCAACTGAGCTAACCACCATGGTTAGCTAGTGAACTGGAACCCAACAGAAAACTATTTCCTGACCACTTACCATTCATCCTTCATGGTGTGCTGGTGGGTGCTGGTTCACTGTGGCCCAGGTTCGCGTTCGCGTACTGCACTACTGTCGCTGGATGCCGTTCCAACGAATGAACGCACGACGACGCAGCACACAGAGAAGGGAAGATGTCCGCGTGTTTGCAACTCTCATCTACTTACTTACTTACTTACTTACTTATTACGACAGTTTTTCCGTTGTTGTTGTAGCTCCGCTCGCGCGCTTCCTGGCTCGCTCGATCGCTCTCTCGCTCTTGTTGTGATTGCGACGAAATAGGTAGAGATGGAATCCTAGAGATCCTGAACTAAGTAACAGCAATCTTCTTCACAGGTGGTTTTTCTTTTTCTCAAACTGTGGAGCTGCACATTCTTACCATCAACTCAAGTCTTTGATGATCATCTTTCTGTTTGTAAAACTAGCGGTCTTTCTACTCACAAATGATACTGGTAGTCTGTTTTTGTAGAGCTTGTCGTCAGTCCAGGGACTTCTTCTTCTTTTTCTTCTAATTAAGTACAAGATACCAGTAGGACCTACGGTTCTGGTGAGTGGTGGTGACTAGCATGGCGACTTCGTCGTTTCTCTCGTCCACGCCTTTGCTGCATCGCCTCTATTCTGCTCAACAGGTCCTCTCCTGGGCACTGTGTGCACTCTGTTCGTTCTCTCTTGGGTGGGGTTTTTCTTTTTCTTTCTTTTGGTACCCATCAACGTTTCTTGTAGTGGCCAGGGACTTGTTGAGACTTAAGGGAATGGGCGAGGACAATTGCATTGACTTAGCAGTGACATGATTATGTTCCAGACGACCCAAAAGCTTTGGGCAAAGGGGGATGGATGGATGCGGAAAAGGGGGGGGAGGGGTTCGTGCTTTGTGCCGTAGACAAACGCATGGGGTTTCCATTCTTACTTTGTAGTCCTGGGAATTCATTTCCTCTGTGCATATGGCAGGCTTGCAACCTGGGAAAACAAAGGGTCTTCTCCCCAGCTCAGTTGCAGTTTTCAGGTGTGGACAACACTGTGTCGTGCCAAGGGATCTTGTTTCAAAACAACTCCTTTACAACACCTAAGACATCCCTGCAGCAGCAGGACGGGTCCTCACTACATGCAGGCTCAAATTGGACCTCATTGGACAGGTGTGGTGGAGCTCTACAAAGGAGCAATTGGATCTCACACACATGGAGTCAGATCAACAAAGCTCCATTGCACCAGGGTTGTACCAAGAAGGCGGTGGCTGTAGCTTCATGTCAGTGGAAATTTTCTTCAATTTTTTTTTGTCAACCATCTTTTATCAAGCTTTGTCGTTCCAGAAAAAAGTGTAAAACTCTTCAAATCAGTTTGTTCAAGGGCTTTTGAAGATGGAATTCTGAAAGAATTTGTGATGCATTTTGTGCTTCTTCTTCTTTTTTCCACTTTCTGTATGAATTTAGTTTGAAGTATGGGTGAGATGGGGGGTAGCAGTGCCACTGGCTGCTGGACAGGGGAGTTTGATGATGGCTGGGGCTCTCTTCACATTTGGGACTGCCTTTGTGATTCCTCTGTACACCACTATGGTTGTGGCTCCCCACTGGGACTGGGTATGTTCAATGCCCCTATGACATCAATTCTCCATATTCTGATGGTTGAATGTCTTTAGAATCAATATAGGAAACTCTCATTAGGTGTCTTTGTAGACAATCCTGTAAAACCTAAAGTTGAAGCCAGACATGGATTGCTCAAAATCTGTGCTTAAATTGACTAAGTATATATATATATATATATAATTTCGCTCTTCCTGTGGTGTCTGCTCATAGAAGATTACATCCTCAATTTGAGAGAGCTATTCTCTCTAACACTTCTCTCCATTTTGTAATGAAACAACAGACCAAGAAACTGGCAGAAACCAGTTTCCCCTACATGGTGCTTGGAGCTTTGTATATCTATCTTCTGTCTCTCTCTTGGACCCCAGAAACTTTGCGCTTGATGTTTTCGAGCAAGTACTGGCTTCCTGAGGTGAGTGGCTTGATTGTTGTGGATATAGTGTGCAGCAAACTTGGGTTTTTGTCCTAGGAAGACATGTGCAAATTTGGGTGATGACCATGTGTTTGTTACAACAACCCAGTCAAGCATCTAGGGTATGTTTTGGTTGTAATAACAAGCAAGAGATAAACCTTGACAGCTTCACATATCGTATCAGGTTTTTTTCTTTCTTGTCCATTCAAATTATTGCAGTGAGATATCATACTTGTTGCCTAGTGGTGGGTTGTGAAGGGTTTTGTAATGTCCAGCTTCCAGGGATAACCCGAATGTTCAGTAGCACAATCACAGTAGCATCAGCTTGGATCCACTTGCTGGCCGTTGACCTGTTTTGTGGAAGGTAATTTTTTCTCCTCCATTCTTTCTTTCTGTTGTGTAGTGGACTTTTTTAATTTGGTGGAGAGGTTATGGGAAATGATGTCTCCAGTAAACTAACTATACTGCAAGAAAGCTTATTATATATATGGGTGGTTTGGAACAGGCATGTGTACTTGGATGGTTTGCAGCACAATGTAGAAACAAGACATTCACTTGTTTTGTGCCTGATGATGTGCCCTATCGGCATCATATCTCACCTCCTCACCAAGGTTTGTATTTACCTCTACATATGTATAGTTGTGGAAGGTCATTGGATATATATGTGTGACTACCACTCATGTTTCAAACCACTCAGTTTCTTTTTGTTTTCTAGTGTCAGGGTCTCCTCTTTTTTTATTTTTCATTGATATTTTTGTGCACCTGAAATGTCTGTAACCTTATTATTATCATATCATCCCTCAATTCTATTCAGATTGACTTTAAAATCTTAACTATGGAGAAGTTCTCGATATTTATAGAGATATTGTACCTACTCTTGGTATCTTTGTTGCCTAGAGGGGTCAGGATGGACACAAATCTTAAGAGACTTCATCTTATGAATTTTTCTGTACAAATAATGTTAGGTGATTGTTGACTTGGCAGGCTGTTACACTCTCACTGCGCTCAATGAAAGGGGACCAGGCAGTGGAGGTTGCTACAGTTTCATTGTAGTTGACTGTTCGTACCTATGTTTTAATGTAGTTGTCTCCACAGTTTTGGGTTGGGGGCTACTGCTTTCTCTAATTTCATCTTAGGAGACCATGAGTTGGAAGTGATGATTTCAACCACACATTGCATGAATTCAGTGATTGTGCCAAAAAACCAGAACAATTTCACCAAATTCATAACTTGATACAGTAGTCTATTCATCTACAGACAGCCAGAACAGTTACATGTGTGATCTGAGTACTCATCCTTGACATATGTCTACGGATAGTGGGTCTCTCCAATGCCCCGACATAAGGGGTGTAAGATGGTAGCTGATTCTGGCACTTGCAATTTGGGAATGTCTCCCCACCCATTGGCTTTACCCATTGGAAAGCACAAGGTGAATGTTATTGTGAACTTCATAGCAGAGTGTTACTGTGAACATATGTAGATTACAAGCTGGAAGATCCCTCCTCATTTCTAGAAGGGATATTCATAGATTTAAGGTGCCCTTCAAATACACTAGGAAATTTCTCAAAGTGCTTTATGTTTCTTGAATGGCATTGTCACTGGGTATGGTGGGCACAACAAGGAAGAAGTTGAGTTATGTGGATTGTGAATTGGTATCTATGGTGAGGGTGATGAGTAGCGGGTATGAGGGAGGCAAAACTTCCATCTAATATATATGACAAATTTCCTGAAACATACTGTGAATGTATTGTAGGTGCAAATCACATTGAAGTAGCCATCTTATTTTGGTGAACTAGGTTTCCAATTCTATTAAAAACCTTACAGAAAATACACATGCCATGATGTGATGTGTTGTTTTTCTATGTAGTGTCCAAAATTATTGCAAAAGTCTAGACATTCATGGTTGTTTTAGCATATGAGAAAAGTAATCTTCAATAGTTCCTTTCTAGAATTAAAGAATTCATTTGACAAAAGATGTGGACAATTATGATGTTCTTTTTACATGACTTTTGTTTTAAGTTTGATTTGAAAACCACCTTGCAAAATGTTGCATAAATCTTTTTGTAAATACAATAACAAGACAATTTCTAATAATTCCAATAGGTAGCACAATGCCTCCTAATCAATGGTTAATGAATGTGTCAAAGTTGCAAATCCCTGAAAATTGTGCTTGGAAATTTTGAGTTGGAAATAGGAACATAACAGTCAAAAGCTTTATGCTTGAAGTTAGAAGAACAATGAAAATGAGATTACAATAGTTAGTTAACTGTGATTCACATAGGTAGTGGGTTCATCCTAGGTAGGTGGCAACACTTTCATCCCTCTGGATGACCAAAATGAAATGCCATACAGTTAAAAAATACTTGTTGCAACCCTCCAAAACTTTATTGATAGACACACCATAGATTAGGAAAATGTACAAAGGGATAAGAAAAAAGAGAAGGGTGAATTTACATGGCATCAAGTTAGCTCAAAGTAAGTGTCAAAACCTATCCATGTTAAAAATCAATCACTTGTAGTAGGTTGGTTGTATTTTTCCATATCAAAAATCAACCGCTTTGCAATAAGTCGGTTGTGGAGTGGGAGATGTGTCTTTAAGGGGTGGAAGTCAAGAAGTAGTTAAGCTTACAACTATTGCCTAACTTGAGATGGAAGATGATTGTAGCCTTTGCAATGTGATTGAATTTTTTTGCCGAAAAAAAGTAACCAAGACAAAAAGAAGAGGGCCTTTTAGTCTTTTCAAACTCCAAATGGCATGGCACAATTGTATAAAAACACATCCGCATGCTTATGTAAACATCCAAATACGTCCACTACTAAGGGGAGGAATTAATCGATAGGGTGTCGATCTCGATAGCTCCATTCTTTGGCTTGAGCCACATTGGAAGTAGCAAATCCTTGGGTGCATCAAGATCGGGGAAATAAATCCACTCATGTTGGGTTGGCAATGATAACATCAACTAAAATGTGAATGTCATCTTTGGTGAGCACAATGTTGATTCGTTAATAGGAGGAGTTGAATGTGTTTGAAGGAAGCACATGTAGTTGTTATCACCGCACATGGAAGCCAACATTTCACACAATGGCAACAAAGGTGTCGCAAACTACATCATGGGTTTTTTATACACTCATTGTTATGAACACAATGTAAGAGGTGGATACCCATAGGGTTGATGGGATGTGCGCACATGCATCAAAGGATACTTGCAATTGAAACATGGGGCAATCCAAATCGTATTCAAAGCACTATGAAAAAGAATGGGGAAGCTAGTCGAAAACTTGGAAAATTTGATTGAATTGTAAGCTAAACACTTGCCCTTGGGCCAAAACATGAAAAATTAAAGCACAATGGGCTTTAAATATCTTGTCAGAAAACATGCTAGAAAGGGTATGATGGTGCATGTGCTCCAAGATGGAATTTTGGTATCGAACCATTTGTTGCCCAATGATTTGTTTAAATGAAAGAAGACATGTGCAAGTTGAGGTAGCAAGAGATCACATGCCACCTTGAAGTGTTACTAGAAAAGGAAGGTGTTATTGTCAACTTGTGCTAAGGCTTCAAAAAGGAAAGGACTTTGATCACCATAAACCTAGTAGCTATGATTGAGGTTACATGGGCCCAATTCCCTAAATAAGTTATTAAAATGATGGTGGTCATTAGTATGAGCTTGATGCCATCAAAAGTTATTGGGAGAAATGTTTGTTTACGTGCTAAAAATCCTTCTGGGTTGTCAAAAGATCTTGGACCCAAAAGGTGCCCAAACACTTGAAAAAAAGAAGAGTCAAAAAAAGTGAAGGGTTTTATGAAGGTGGAAAAAGGAGATGTACATCATAAGAGATATGAAAGTCGTTACATGAAACAATGAATTAGAATTCCAAAAGCTATCTAAACATCACCCATTCTAGAGAAACGATCCACATGTCAAACATCCTCTAACAAGGCATTTTTTATGAAGGATGATGTGATTGATGAAATGCCCAATGGAACTCCCAAAACTTTAATTCTTTCTAACAAGGTGGTAAAATGGGATGAGGTATTGAAATTAGGTGATAAGCTAGAGGGTGACCATGTGACGCACTCTCAACTCCTCAAAGGGCTCAAATGTGAACCCAAGTAGGAAAACAGCGGAAGAAGGAAGAGTCGGAGCACGCTCCCTAACTCACAACACTTTGAGGGGTAGAGGGGTGTGTTGGAGCTCCGGGATGGGACTAGGAAGAGTTGACAAGCTTCATTCACTCACACGGGCCTGCACACAACCCACACAAAGTGGTTAGTGCATAGTTGGAGCACATTTG